>VYLR01000045.1_pt1 | contig 87001 bp, 79 predicted proteins | sample 5114291 | NCBI WGS metagenome assembly VYLR01 (sample SAMN12291774, study PRJNA351875) | freshwater metagenome | isolation source: freshwater lake | place: USA: Michigan, Lansing Lake | collected 2013-08-14 | reverse complement strand
ACCTTCCCAAACGAACTGATCTGGTAATCGGTCAGAATATCCAAGATGTGTTTGTCCATGGCTCAAGTTACTATTTTCAACAAACTCTCAGTAGCTTCGTGCGTAACATCAGTTTTTCATATAGATTCCGATTCGAAATATAACCATTTCAATTCAGCAGTGAAACCGACCTCTTTATGTATTTTCGCCACCAATGAAAAAAGGCGACAAACTGGATAATATTACCATCGAAACGATGGCGGCAGAGGGCAAATGCATTGCCAAACACGATGGCTTGGTCATTTTTATTCAGGGCGGGGCGCCCGGAGACTTTGTTGAAATTGAGTTGACCAAAATAAAAAGCAGCTTTCTGGAGGGTAGGGTAACGAAGATCCGAACTTTATCTCCTCACCGAGCGCAGCCTTTTTGTATTCATTTCGGGCTGTGTGGTGGTTGCTCATGGCAACACATCAAATATAACACACAACTGCAATACAAGCAGCAACAAGTTATTGACAATCTGGAGCGCCTTGGTGGGTTACAACTTCCTGCCATTAGCCCCATAGTGGCATCCGCAAAAACAGATCATTACCGCAATAAATTGGATTATACGTTCACGGCCAATCGCTGGCTTACCAAAGAAGAACTGGCCAAAGCCAAGGAAGAAAGCAGATTTGAAGTGGGCCTTGGCTACCATTTGCCAGGGGCATTTGATCGCGTATTTGATGTAGCCGAATGTCATTTGCAATCCGACCCATCTGATGCACTTCGGTTGTTGGTAAAAAAGGTTGCGGTCGAAAACAATATTCCTTTTTTCGATCTGCGCAGGCAAACAGGATTTTTGAGAACCCTCACTATTCGATCATCTAACACCAATGAGGTCATGGTGATCTTGCAGGTTACATCAGATAAAATGGAATGGACAGAGATAATCTTAAAATCCATAGCAGATCATTTTCCCGGGGTAACATCGCTCAACTATATCATCAATAATAAGCGTAACGACACATTTGCTGATTTGGATGTTATTTGCTGGAAAGGCAATTCGTACATCACCGAAAAGATGCCTGCTTCTGATGGATCAAAGACACTTGAATTCCGTGTGGGGCCAAAATCATTTTATCAGACCAATTCCGATCAGGCATATGAACTTTACAAAGTGGCTGCGCAACTGGCCGACCTAAAAGGAGATGACCTAGTCTATGATCTGTATACCGGCACTGGTACCATCGCCAATTTTGTTGCCAGTCAATCCAAAAAGGTAGTTGGGTTAGAATACGTAGCTGCAGCTATCGAAGACGCAAAAGCAAATTCTAAACTCAATAACATCCACAACACTGAGTTTTTTGCAGGAGACATGAAAGATTTGCTGACCGAAGTTTTTTTAGCACAACACGGCCGCCCGAATGTCGTGATCACCGACCCACCTCGGGCAGGAATGCATGAAGATGTGTGCCACATGTTGCGGAAAGCGCTGCCCAAACGAATTGTCTATGTGAGTTGTAACCCTGCCACGCAAGCCCGAGATCTAAAAATCCTTTCTGAAAAATATACCATCAATGCTGTGCAGCCGGTAGATATGTTTCCACATACGGTGCATGTAGAGAATGTGGTAAGGTTGGATTTGATTTGACAGTTTTTCGAGTGGCAATTAAACGCCTTCGTTTTGTTATCTGCACAACTAAACTTTACTTTTGATTGAAATACGATAAAAGTCTATATCAGTCATTGACTATTGACTGTGGACTATTGACTACCCAACTATGCGTCAACATCTATTAAGTGAAGGAGCCAACGAACTCAGTTATGAAATTCGGGAGATCGTAAAGAAAGCTGAGCAAATCAAAAATCTGGGAAAAGAAATTCAGTGGGAGAATATCGGCGATCCCATTCAAAAGAATCATTTGATTCCGGATTGGATGAAGCAAATCATCGCTGACCTCTCCATGCAGAATGATACCTACAGTTATTGTCCTTCTAAAGGCATTTTGGAAACACGGCAGTTTCTAGCCGAACTAACAAATCTCCGCAAGGGAACACAGATTACGCCAGACGATATTTGTTTCTTTAATGGTTTAGGCGATGCCATTGCTAAAGTATACCAATACATCACTCCCACTTCACGAATTATTGGGCCTTCACCTGCTTACTCCACACACTCCAGCGCGGAAGCAGCTCACGCTAGTCACGAGCCATTAACTTACACACTTGATCCAAATAACAAATGGTATCCTGATTTGGATGATCTGTATAATAAGGTGAAGTACAATCCGAATGTAGTGGGCATCCTCATTATCAATCCGGATAACCCAACGGGCATGGTGTATCCGTTGGAAACCCTAAAGCGAATTGTGGCTATTGCAAAGGAGTTCAACCTCTTCTTGATATGTGATGAGATATATATTAATATCACTTATAATGGTGCAAGAGCGTATGCCTTGTCAGAAGTAATCGAAGACGTGCCAGGCATTGCCATGAAGGGAATATCAAAAGAATTACCATGGCCTGGCGCGCGTTGTGGTTGGATGGAATATTATAACCGTGGCAAAGATGCTGACTTCAACAGACTTTGTCAGGCGATCGATAATGCCAAGATGATTGAAGTATGTTCAACGAAGTTACCGCAGCTGGCAATTCCCAAAATTTTGGGTGACTCGCGCTTCAAAGCATATCGGGAAGAAACGAATCGAAAGATTGGAAAGCGAAGCAAACTCATCTCAGATATTTTTAAAACAGTACCGCAACTCACGTTCAACGAAACCTTTGGAGCTTTTTACAATACTATTATTTTTAGAGAGGGTACGTTGAAATCAAATCAAAAAATCCATATTCAAGATTCAAAAATACGAGCGTTGGTAGAGGCATGGACCGCTCATGAAATACCAAACGATAAGCGCTTTGTTTACTACCTGCTTGGCGCGAAAGGAATTTGCGTAGTGCCGATCTCTTCATTTTGCTCAGAGTTGCAAGGCTTTCGGGTTACGCTGCTGGAAGAAAATGAAGAGACATTGGTGAAGACTTTTACAGCGATACGAGACGGGATTGTGGAGTATCTGGGGTCGTAGCTCCGGCATTGAATTCGTGGTTCAAAGCATAGTTTCAATTTTATTATATTTACTGTCGAAATTAAGAATGAGTATGAAAGCAATAGATATCGATACAACCCTTATTGACGGTTACTTACGTCTGCTCGATAATCTAAGCCCAAGTAATAAGCTAGACCTTATTTCTAAGCTGACTCTTTCTGTGAAAACTGACATCTCAGATAGGAAGAATTCTTTTTATGAAGCATTTGGAGCTTGGCAGTCAAACCAATCGGATGAGCAAATCGTCAATGATATTCGTAGAAGCCGGGTGTTTAATCGTCAAATTGAACAGTTTTGAAAAGGTATCTCATTGATACTAACATTTGCATCTACTACATACGGGGCAAATTCAATCTCAAAGAGAAATTTAAAATGGCGGACCCTGACAACTGTTTCATCTCGGAGATAACGTTGGCCGAGCTGAAATTTGGCGTTGCAAATAGTGAGCACAAAGAAAAGAATCAAAAAACACTGGACGATTTCCTAACTGGGGTGAAAATCATTCCGATTTTTCATTCACTCGATTTATATGCCATTGAAAAGGCTCGCCTGAGAAAGGAAGGTTCACCCATTGACGACTTTGATATTTTAATTGGAGCCACAGCCGTAACTCATAATTTGACGATGGTGACGAACAACATCGACCACTTCAAACGAATAGCCGGAATCGTTTTGGAAGATTGGACAAAAGACCTCAGTTAACTGCCTCATTATGATTGAATCGAAGCTCTACCTAACATTCGTTATCGGAGTTTTCGAAACTTTTTCTTGTCCTTTCATTGATTGTCATCAGGAAATTTTGCCATCTTGCACTACGGCAAAACAAAGCAAATGATAAAAACGGCTACTTATCGACTCAACAATTTGATGAATAATAGCCTTGTGCTCATTAACGTCATTATTCTCCGAAAACCGGGGCAGTGACGATTTTGTAAAAGAAATTTTCAACCGCCCCGACAAAATCGGGGCGGTTTTATTTTATGGTAACTACAACAAACTAACGATTGTTCTAACATGATAGAGTACTACAACGATGAAACCATTCTTTTTATAGATGGAAAATTTGTTAAGGCGAGCGAAGCCAAAATGGATCTATTTGGTCAGACGTTGCACTATGGCTATGGCGTTTTCGAAGGCATCCGTTCGTATGAAACAGTTAATGGAATAAAAGTATTTAAACCGCGTGCTCACTTCGAGCGCTTACAGCGCAGTTGTGACTTAATGGGAATTCCTTTTACCTACAGCGTAGAAGAACTTATCCAACTTACCTACCAGGTACTGGAAAAGAATAATCTTTCCAACGCCTATATCCGTCCACTGGTTTTCTGTGGGCCTAATATGGAACTCACCGCACCTTCTGATGTTTCATTGATGATCACAGCCTGGGCATGCGAACAGCATCCCAACTTGAAGCAGAAGCGAATTTGTATCTCCTCTTTCCAGCGTCCCAATCCCAAAGCTGTTACCGTAGAAGCTAAAGTTTGTGGATTGTATGTGAACTCAATCTTAGCGACTACCGAAGCGAGAAGACGTGGTTTTGATAATGGCCTTTTACTAGACCTCAGTGGTTTTGTGGCAGAAGGCCCGGGTGCCAATTTCTTTTACGAGAAAGATGGAGTGGTCTACACACCGCCTGCCAAAAGTATTCTTCCAGGAATCACTCGTAAAACAGTCATTGATATTTGTAAAGAGTTGGATTTGCCGGTAGAAGAAAAATACTTTAAGCCGGAAGATTTATTTGAAGCCGATAGCGCATTTTTCTGCAGTACGATGAACGAAATTGTTGCCATTGAATCTGTAGAAGGACAACCGGTAGCCAAACTGTGGAAAGATTCGATGGGCGCCTTGATTCAGGAGACCTATCGCAATATTGTGTTAGATAAGAGTTACTCGTATGTAATTGTGTAATGGTTTCCGGTTCTCGGTTCCCAGTAACTGGCAACCTGCAACTGGTAACTTTAATAATGAGCCTTAAAATTATTTAGTAAAGTGATTCACGAATTAAACAAATACAGCCGCACCATCACCCAAGACCCCACGCTTCCTGCCTCGCAGGCGATGTTGTATGGAATTGGTTTGACAGAGCAAGATTTAAAAAAAGGACAAGTAGGTATTGTAAGTACAGGCTACGATGGCAACACTTGCAACATGCATCTAAATGCGCTGGCGCAAGAGGTAAAAACTGCCGTATGGGCTCAGGATCTGGTGGGCTTAATCTTTCATACTATTGGGGTGAGTGACGGAATTGCCAACGGAACTGAAGGCATGCGCTACTCATTAGTCAGCCGAGAAGTAATCGCAGATTCTATTGAGACCGTTTGTGGTGCACAACATTACGATGGAGTCATTGCTGTTGTGGGTTGCGATAAAAATATGCCGGGCTCAGTCATGGCCATGGGTAGATTAAATCGCCCGTCTATAATGGTGTACGGTGGTACAATTGCTGGTGGCCACTATAAAGGAAAGGAATTAAATATCATTTCTTCATTTGAAGCCCTTGGCGAAAAAATGCAAGGCAAACTCTCGGAGGACGATTACAAAGGTATTATCCAAAATTCTTGTCCTGGTGCAGGAGCATGTGGTGGTATGTATACAGCCAATACAATGGCCTCGGCTATTGAAGCACTGGGCATGGCACTGCCGTATTCATCTTCGAATCCTGCATTAAGCAAAGAAAAGTCGGCAGAATGTATAGAAGCAGGCAGGGCTATCCGAATTCTTCTTGAAAAAGATTTGAAGCCACGCGACATCATGACGTTTAAAGCATTTGAAAATGCGATCACCATAGTAATGGCGTTAGGTGGATCAACCAATGCGGTGTTGCATTTAATTGCCATGGCAAAATGTGTTGGCATCAAGATCACGCAAGAAAATTTTCAACGTATTTCTGACAAAACTCCGCTGATTGCAGATTTAAAACCGAGCGGAAAATATTTAATGGAAGCATTGCACAAAATCGGTGGTGTGCCTTCGGTGATAAAATATTTGATTCAAAAAGGAATCATGCATGGTGGCTGCATCACGGTAACTGGAAAGACCCTTGCTGAAAATGTTGCTAACGCCAATGATCTTGATTTCGAAAAGCAGGATGTGATTGTTCCATTGGAAAAACCTTTAAAAGCAACGGGGCACATCCAAATTTTGTATGGCAATCTTGCTGAAAAAGGATCTGTTGCAAAAATTACTGGCAAGGAAGGAGAAAGATTTAAAGGAACTGCACGTGTGTTTAATGGTGAGTTTGATGTGGTGGATGGAGTGAGAACAGGTAAAATAAAAGAAGGTGACGTAGTGGTCATTCGCAATGTGGGGCCGAAGGGAGCACCGGGCATGCCAGAGATGCTGAAACCAACAAGTCTGATCATGGGATCTGGCCTAGGTAAATCTGTTGCCTTGATTACCGATGGAAGATTTTCGGGAGGTTCGCACGGTTTTGTCATTGGACACATTACTCCTGAGTCTTTTGATGGAGGGTTGATCGGTTTAGTGGAAGATGGAGATTGGATTGAGATAGATATCAAAAAGCATCAAATCAATTTATTAGTCGATGAAAAAACAATTGCGATCAGACGGTCGCATCACAAAGCTCCCACACTTCGTGTGACGAGCGGTGTACTATATAAATATGCGAAACAAGTAAAAACAGCTGCTGATGGATGCGTTACTGACGAAGACTAAGGAGAGAGAAGTAGCGAAACCTACTAAAGAGATAAAAGGCGCTGAAATTCTGTTGCGCTGCCTGGTGGCGGAAGGAGTAGACGTTATATTCGGTTATCCAGGTGGAGCAATCATGCCAGTGTATGACGCACTGTATGATTATGCCGATCAGTTAAATCACATCTTAGTACGTCATGAACAAGGCGCTATTCATGCTGCGCAAGGATATGCGCGTGTGTCTGGCAAAGTAGGTGTAGCACTTGCAACTTCTGGCCCCGGTGCCACTAATTTAATTACGGGTTTAGCAGATGCATTGATTGACTCCACTCCTGTTGTGTGTATTACCGGACAAGTTTTCGCGCACCTTTTGGGCACAGATGCATTTCAGGAAATAGACGTTTTAAACACAACCATCCCGGTTACAAAATGGAATGTTCAGGTAACGGAAGCAAAAGATATTGCCCCAGCTATTGCCAAAGCATTTTACATTGCAAAAACAGGAAGACCAGGACCTGTGCTGGTTGATATCACCAAGAACGCGCAGAATGAATTGTTTCCAGAAGAGAAATATGAAAAATGTGATTTTATCAGAACGTATAAGCCGAAACCGGGTTTACAAGAAACGCAAGTAGAAGCTGCGGCTGCTTTGATCAATCAAGCGAAGCGTCCTTATATTTTGGCCGGACAAGGCGTATTGCTTTCGGGTGCAACAAAAGAACTGATTGCCTTTTCTGAAAAAACCGGAATACCCGTTGCCTCTACTTTGTTGGGACTAGGCGCTTTCCCACAAGATCATCCAAACTATGTTGGCTACTTGGGGATGCATGGCAACTATGGTCCCAATGTAAATACCAATGAATGTGATGTATTGATTGGATTGGGAATGCGCTTTGATGATCGTGTTACCGGCAATGTGAGCAAGTACGCCAAGCAAGCCAAGATCATTCATATCGACATCGACAAAGCGGAAATTAATAAAATCATAAAGACTGATGCTTTTATTTTGGCAGATGCCAAAGAAGCCCTGTCTGCTTTGATTGAAAAATGTGAAGAAAAGAAACATGCAGAGTGGATTTCTACTTTCCACGCAATGGATAAAATCGAGTATGAAAAAGTCATTAAAGCTGAGTTCGCTCCGACATGCAATGAACTGATGATGGCTGAAGTGATTAACTGTTTATCTAAAAAAACAAAGGGAGAAGCGATTGTCGTGACCGATGTTGGACAGCATCAAATGGTAACATCGCGCTATTATAAGTTCAAAAATCCACGCACCAATGTAACATCAGGCGGAGCAGGTACAATGGGGTTCGCTCTTCCGGCAGCTATGGGCGCAAAATTAGCAATGCCACACAAGCAAGTAGTGGCAGTGATTGGAGACGGTGGCTATCAAATGACCGTACAAGAATTAGGGACTATCATGCAGTATAAAATTCCGGTGAAGATCTTAGTGCTGAATAATAATTTTCTGGGTATGGTCCGCCAATGGCAACAATTGTTTCACGCTAAAAGATATTCATTCACAGAAATGGATAATCCGGACTTTATCAAGATAGCGGAAGCTTACAACATCAAAGCTAGGAAAGTAAGTGAACGGGAAGAACTGGAAGCCGCCATACAAGAAATGTTGGATTCAAAGACGTCTTATTTTTTGGAAGCAGTAGTTGGAAAAGAGGATAATGTTTTCCCTATGGTACCTGCCGGAGCAGGAGTGGGAGATGTGATTTTGGAAGTACCGAGCAAGACATGAGAAGTGAGATATGAGCCGTGAGAAGTCTCACCTCTCAAATCTAGGTACTCAATACAAGTATGACTATGAAACAAGATTTTACCTTAGAAGTAGCGGCTGATAATAATTTTTCTGTGTTGAACAGGATCATTAATATCCTCAACCGGAGACGGGTGCGAATCAAGAAGCTGATGGCGCACGAGAATAAAAATGATTTTCGCAAAGGAGGCGTGATTATGCTACTACATACTACTCCCGATATGATAGAGAAGGTTTCTACTCAATTGGAGAAATTAATTGAAGTAGAGATGGTGCGTTCGCAAGAGGGAAGTCAGGTCGATTTTGAGTTAAGTGAACGCATCGTGGATGTAGACTGAGAATGGTCGTTCGTTGTTCGCACTCTGCGTAATATTAGCAAACAACGAATAACTAACAACGATTTATAAACAACTAAAAACAAATAAAAATGGCAAAGATTAATTTCGGAGGCACCCTAGAGGAAGTAGTAACACGTGAGGATTTTCCAAAAGAAAAAGCATTGGCACTTTTAAAAAACGAAACAATCGCTATCATTGGATATGGTGTCCAAGGTCCTGCACAAGCATTGAACTTACGCGACAATGGATTCAACGTAATTGTTGGCCAGCGCAAAGGATCTAAAACATGGGACAAAGCCGTGAGCCATGGTTGGATTCCCGGTGAAACTCTATTTGACATCAACGAGGCAGCCGAGCGCGGCACCATCATTCAATTTTTGTTATCCGATGCAGGACAAATTGCTGCGTGGCCTACGCTGAAGCCATTTCTAACGACAGGTAAGACTCTATATTTTTCTCACGGATTTGGCATTACGTTTAAAGAGCAAACTGGTATTGTTCCACCAACAGATGTGGATGTTATTTTGGCGGCACCAAAAGGATCTGGTACTTCTGTGCGTAGATTATTTTTGCAAGGCAAAGGCATCAACGCGAGCTATGCGGTATTTCAAGATGCGACCGGAAAGGCAACTGATAAAGCAATTGCATTAGGTATAGGTGTGGGTGCCGGTTATCTCTTCGAAACTGATTTTAAGAAAGAAGTGTATTCAGATTTGACTGGAGAGCGAGGCACGCTGATGGGCGCCATTGCAGGAATCTTCGAAGCGCAATATGAAGTGTTGCGTTCAAAGGGTCACACACCTTCAGAAGCATTCAATGAAACGGTAGAAGAGTTGACACAAAGTTTAATGCCGCTGGTTGCCGAAAATGGTATGGACTGGATGTATGCCAATTGTTCAACAACGGCACAACGCGGTGCTTTAGATTGGAAGAAAAAATTCAAAGCAGCAACACTTCCGGTTTTCAAAGAATTATATGAAAGCGTAGCAAGTGGAGCAGAAGCAAAACGCACGATCGACACTTGTAGCAAACCAGACTATCGCGAGAAGCTCGCAGAAGAATTGAAAGAAGTTCGTGAAAGTGAACTGTGGCAAGCGGGTGCGGCAGTACGCGCCTTGCGACCAGAGAAAAATAAAGTAGAGGCGAGCATGATCAATTAGACGTAATTAGTAAGACACAAGTAGTAAGAAAAAATACAGCGATGTCTTACGTCTTATTACTTATGTCTTATGTCCAAACGAAAAAATGACAACCACTAAAGCACAACAAATCGACATTAACCGCGCGCACCTCGTTCTCAAAAACGTAGTGCTCAAAACTCCTTTGCAGTTTCATCGCAAATTGTCAGAGAAGTTTGGCTGCGAAGTGTACTTGAAGCGTGAAGATTTGCAAGTGGTTCGGTCCTATAAAATTCGAGGGGCTTATAATTTGATTCAAAGTTTGAACGAGGCAGAACGGCAACGTGGCGTTGTTTGCGCTAGCGCTGGCAATCACGCCCAAGGAGTTGCCTTCTCATGTAAACTACTAGACATAAAGGGAGTAATCTACATGCCTGCTATCACGCCTAAGCAAAAAATCAATCAGGTGAAAATGTTTGGTGGTAGCAATATTGAAATCGTATTGGTGGGAGATACGTTTGATGATTGCCAGGCTCACGCTTTGGAATTTACGAAGCAAAATAACAGTGTCTTCATACCACCGTTCGATCATGAAAAGGTGATTGAGGGACAGGGAACTGTCGCAAAAGAAATTTTAGAGGAACAATCCAATATAGATTATGTATTTGTCCCCGTGGGTGGTGGTGGTTTATCCGCAGGTATGGGCAGTTATTTTGCGACCTACGCTCCTCAAATAAAAATGATTGGGGTAGAGCCTCAGGGCGCACCGTCTATGAAAGAGGCCTTGGAAGCGGGCAAGCCGGTAATCTTAGTTTCTATTCAACGATTTGTTGACGGTGCCTCGGTAAAACGAGTAGGTGACCGCAATTTTGAGATTTGTAAAGACGCATTGGCAGACATGTTGCTGGTACCGGAGGGAAAAGTGAGTTCCACTATTCTTCAACTCTACAATGAAGATGCTATTGTTGCGGAACCAGCGGGAGCGTTGTCCATCGCAGCCTTAGATCAATACGCAGATCAAATCAAAGGAAAAAAAGTAGTCTGCATTCTAAGTGGGGGCAATAACGACATCGACCGAATGCAGGAGATTAAGGAGCGATCACTACTCTATGAAGGTTTGAAGCATTATTTTATCGTGCGCTTTGCACAGCGCCCGGGCGCATTGAAAGAATTTGTCAATCATATCCTCGGCCCAAACGATGACATTGTACGATTTGAGTTCATTCAAAAACATAACAAAGAAACGGGCCCAGCCTTAATTGGAATTGAAGTGAAATCTAAAGAAGATTTTGATTTTCTGATTGAGAGGATGAACAGCCACAAACTGAACTATACACTCGTCAATCAGAACGAGAACCTGTTCGAGTATTTGGTGTAGAAGAGTCTGCTTAAAATGTCTTCCTAATTGCATATCTTGGGGTTCTAATTCTTCTAGATATGAAACTCTTTCGAAAGATTCTCCTTGGTTTTGCAGCACTAGTTGGGTTAGCTGCCATCATCATTCTTTTGTTCTATCGGCAAGAAACCTATCAGCTATATAAGGTCCTTACCTTTTTCGATAAAGGTAACATCTCTGAAAACTTTCGAGGAGTAAAAAATATCTTTCCTACTACTACTGTCCCCAAGCCAGATCGCTCTGATATTTTTCCAATGAGCTCAAAGCCTTATTCATTGCCTACTTCTTTTCAGGTTAATGACTCAACTGTAGATATCAATGCATTTCTTGATTTTACGCTGACGGATGCTTTGATTGTCATTCAAAACGACACAGTTCGTTACGAATCTTATTCCAATGGATTCAAAGTTGACGATCATCATATTTCCTGGTCCATGTCTAAGTCGGTGGTTTCTGCTTTGCTAGGAATTGCCATTGGCGAAGGAAAGATAAAAAGTATTGAGCAAACAGTAACGGATTACCTACCTGATTTTGCAGGAACTGGTTACGATAAGGTGCGAATTAAAGATCTACTTCAAATGTCTTCGGGCGTTGGCTTCAATGAAGATTATGGCGATTTCAATTCTGATATCAATGTAATGGGAAGGTACTTTGCATTGGGCATGCCGATGGCCGATTTTGCCAAAACATTAAAAAGAGAGCGAACACCAGGCACATATAATCACTACGTGAGTATTGATACACAAGTACTGGGCATGATTCTGGTGAAGGCAACTGGCCAGCCAATTACACAATACATGAAGGAAAAACTTTGGTCTTCCATTGGAGCAGAATCAGAAGCTTATTGGATCGTTGACAAAGCGGGGATGGAGTTCGCCTTGGGTGGCTTGAACGCTACAGCGAGAGATTACGCAAAGCTGGGACAGCTATTTCTTGACACTGGTAAGTGGCAGGGCCGGCAAATTGTTCCCAGAGAATGGGTGTTAGCATCCATTACTCCCGATGCACCTCATGTGATGCCGGGAAAAAGAGTCAATGCTGCACTTGCTGATGGATATGGCTTTCAATGGTGGATACCTGTGGGAAGCAAGGGTGAATTTGATGCTCAAGGAATTTATGATCAGTTTATTTACATCGATCCAAAATCCAATACGGTAATTGTAAAACTTTCGTCTAACTACCATTTTAAGAATGACAAGAAGAGAATCTTTCACGAATTAGAAATCGCATTATTTAGAAAGATTGTTGAGCAGAGAATTTAATATCTACTGATGATCTCCAGCAATCTCCTTTTCGAGTACCTTTTCAACAAACTGATTTAACGACATTTTTAATGTAGCAGATTTAATAGCTGCAAGTCGGTGAATTTTCGGCTTAAGCCTTACATTGAAACTCCCTTTGTATTCTTTATCTGGATCTTTTCCAAGTTCCTTGCAGGTAGCTATGTAGTCTTCCACAGCATCTCTAAATGCTTTTTTTAATCTAGCAACAGAGTCAGCTTCAAATGTTACCAAATCTCTGATACCAACTATTTTTCCGAAGAAGATTTCATCTTCATCACTGAACTCAACAGAGCCTGTATATCCATTATGTACTAAAACATTTTTCATAGTAATCCTTCTTCTTTTAAATGTTCAATGATCAATTCAATTACGTACATCTTTAAAATCGGCTTGGGGTGAGGCTCATGCAGGCTTACAGAAATCCTGGTTTTAGGGTTCATGAATTTTCTTCTTGATCCACCGCCTCTCAATTCTTGATATCCAAAATGGGACATGACTGCTTGTAATTCTCTCCATGTAAAGCCTCTTGGCTTACTTTTAAGCCTATCTAAGGCTTTTTGAAACTTACTCATAAACAAATGTAACTATATTTTAGTTACATCATAAAAGCTTAATCTACCTAACTTTATTATACGTTCTGTAATCGTTACCTTGGGGTTTATTAAAATCGGATGGCACATTAAAATCGGATGGCACAAGGATTATTAATTGATATGGACGGGGTAATTTATAGCGGTGATGCTTTAATACCCGGAGCCGATAAATTTATCGCTAGACTGCTGGAGCAAAAGATTCCATTCATGTTCATGACGAACAACAGCCAGCGCACCAGAGTGGATGCGGTACGCAAATTAGAGAAGTTGGGAATTAAAGTGAGCGAAGATCACGTTTACACCAGCGCGATGGCAACTGGAAAATTTTTAGCCAGTCAAATTCCCGGAGGCACCGCCTATGTTTTGGGCGAGGGTGGATTGATCTCCAGCTTACATGAAAATGGTATTACCCTGGTGAATTCCGATCCGGATTTTGTGGTGCTGGGAGAAGGTAGAAACTTTACGTTGGAAATGGTGCAGAAAGCAGTTGACATGGTTTTGGCTGGAGCAAAATTCGTGATCACCAATCGCGATCCATCACCTAAGAAAAAAGGCTGGGACAATTTAGGTATTGCTGCTACGAGCGCGATGATTGAAGAAGCTACGGGCGTAAGAGCATTTGTAGTAGGTAAACCTAGTCCTGTAATGATGCGCTCTGCCCGCAAAGCCCTCGGATTGGAAACAGCCGAGACTACTATTATTGGCGACACGATGGATACGGATATTCGCGGTGGTGTGCAAATGGGCTACAAAACAATTTTAGTGTTAAGTGGCATAACAAAAAAGGATTCCCTCTCTCGCTATGCCTATAAACCGGATTTGGTGATCGATTCAGTCAATGAGTTAAAGTTGCCGCTAGCTTGGTGGTAAAAAAAAGTATCCAAAAGTAATTTAGATAAACTAAAACAACCAGATTATGAAACGCACAGCATCCGCACATTGGGAAGGGGATTTGAAAACGGGAAAGGGAAGCGTCTCCTCACAAAGCACCGTATTAAATAACACGCAGTATTCCTTCAAAACCCGATTTGAAGATGGAGTTGGCACCAACCCAGAAGAATTGCTAGCTGCAGCACATGCGGGTTGCTTTACTATGGCCGTGAGCGCAGTACTTACACAAGCGGGTACTCCCCCAACCTCATTGGATACTGTAGCGACATTAACTATGGAAGGACTAGATATCACCGGCATTCATCTTTCCATACAAGGAAAAGTGCCAGGCATTACTTCGGAGAAGTTTGTTGAAGTAACTAAAGGCGCAGAGAAAAATTGCATCATATCCAAAGCATTGAAAGTCACCATCACATCGGAATCGCTGTTGACGTAATCATCAACTAACACTCGTAAGCGAGTAAATTTTTCTGCTGATTTGAATTACAAGTCGTAGAAAAATTCTCATCTTCGTAACGATAATTTAATATCAAATCAATCGCCCCGTTAATCATGAAAATGATGACGGGGCGATTGCATTTTAAAGGCATTGCGCCAAACTAACAGTTGTTGAATAGAGAAATGAGCCAATTAAAACCAAAAACAATTTTTGAAAAAATTTGGGACAGCCATGTGGTGAAACGAGCAGAAGGCTATCCCGATGCGCTGTTTATCGATCGCCATTTTATACATGAGGTAACTAGTCCACAAGCTTTTGACGGCTTGAAAAAACGGGGCATACAAGTTTTCAATACTTCGCGCACAACTGCCACAGCCGATCATAACGTGCCGACTAAGGATCAGCATCTTCCAATTAAAGAAGCATTGTCGAGACACCAAGTAGAAACGCTTCGCAAAAATTGTAAAGAGTTTGGCGTTGAATTGTATGATTTAGGTCATGCCTACCAGGGCATCGTTCATATTATTGGCCCGGAACTAGGATTGACACAACCCGGAATGACCATTGTCTGCGGAGATAGTCATACTTCCACACACGGAGCGTTTGGAAATATTGCTTTTGGAATTGGTACCAGCGAAGTAGAGCAGGTCTTGGCCACTCAGTGTATTTTGCAATACAAGCCCAAGACGATGAAGATCGAAATCAACGGAAAATTAGGCAAGGGTGTGGTGAGCAAGGATATCATTTTATACATCATCGCAAAGATATCAGCCAGTGGTGCCACTGGCTTTTTTGTGGAGTATGCAGGAGATGCAATCACAAATCTTTCCATGGAAGCACGCATGACGATTTGCAACATGAGCATTGAGATGGGCGCACGTGGTGGATTAATTGCTCCAGATGAAACCACTTTCAATTACATCAGAGGAAGAAAGTTTGCTCCGCAGGGTGAAGCGTTCGATCGTAAAGTAGAAGAATGGAAAAAATTAAAAACAGATGAGGGGGCAACCTATGATTCTGTTTTAACATTTGATGCTGCTGATATCGGTCCTATGATTACCTATGGAACAAATCCGGGTATGGGTATGAAAGTAACGGATCGAATTCCTACCGTTGCACAACTAAAAGAAATCAGCGAACAACATTCATTTACCAAATCATTAGAGTATATGGGCCTTGAGCCAGGTTCCTCATTGCTCGGTAAGGCCATTGATTATGTATTCATCGGAAGTTGTACCAATGCACGCATAGAAGACCTGCGCTTGGTAGCAGATATGGTGAAAGGAAAAACCAAAGCCTCTAACGTGGAAGTTTGGGTAGTGCCTGGTTCGAAACAGGTAGAAGATCAAGCACGGAGAGAAGGACTTGATAAAATATTTGAGGCAGCGGGTTTTGAGCTACGAAGTCCCGGTTGTTCAGCATGCCTCGGGATGAACGAAGACAAAGTCCCTGCTGGTAAGTATTGCATTAGCACGTCAAACAGAAACTTTGAAGGACGACAAGGCCCGAAGTCGCGCACATTTTTAGCGAGCCCATTAAGTGCAGCTGCAGCTGCGATTACCGGGAGAGTGACCGATGTAAGAGAGTTTGTATAACCGATATTCGTTGTTGGTTGATCGTTAGTCGCGAATAACCAGTAACGAATAACTAACAACGAAAAAGAAATGAGTAAAGATAAATTCACAACATTAAAAACAACCGCAGTTCCACTGCCCAACGAAAACATTGACACGGATCAGATTATCCCTGCACGTTTTTTAAAAGCAACTACCCGTGAAGGCTTTGGTGATAACCTCTTTCGCGATTGGCGGTATAATGCTGAAAATAAACCCGTGCAAGATTTCGTGTTGAACGACAGTAAATACACCGGAAAGATATTAGTAGCCGGCAAAAACTTTGGTTGTGGAAGTAGTAGAGAGCATGCCGCATGGGCAATCTATGACTATGGTTTTCGAGTAGTTGTGTCTAGCTTCTTTGCTGACATCTTTAAGAACAATGCCTTGAATAATGGATTGCTCCCGATTGTAGTTTCTGACCAATTTTTAAAGCAAGTGCTACAAGCAGTTGAGGAAAAACCCTCTGCAGAAATTATAGTCGACTTAGAAAATCAAATTTTACAAATAGGAGCAGTGAAGGAAAGCTTTGAGATCAACAAGTATAAAAAAACCTGTATGATCAACGGGTATGATGATATCGATTACTTGCTGAGTTTGAATAAAGAGATTAGAGAATTTGATGTAGCGAATACATAGGCTTCAGGCCACAAGCCTCAAGCCACACGCTGCTCTGCCTGTAGCTTGAGGCTTGCAGCTTGTAGCCCCGTTATAGATTACACAAAATTAAGATGTAAGCAGAATGACAAAAAAAATAGTAGTCCTTCCCGGAGACGGCATCGGCAAAGAAGTAACTGCTGAAGGAAAAAAAGTATTAGAAAAAATAGCCGAGTTGTTCGATCATCAATTTGAATTTGATGAAGCGCAGATTGGTCATGATGCGATTGAAGCTAGTGGCAATCCGCTGCCGGAGGAAACACTCACAAAACTGAAAAATTGTGATGCGATTTTATTTGGTGCGGTCGGTCATCCAAAATATGACAATGACCCGACATTGAAAGTACGACCGGAGCAAGGCTTATTGAAAATGCGTAAAGAACTTGGCCTTTATGCCAATCTTCGTCCAATCAAATTGTTTGATGAGTTGTTGGAGGCCTCTAGTATCAAAGCGGAAATATTGAAAGGCTCTGATATACTTTTCTTCCGTGAATTAACAGGTGATGTTTATTTCGGAGAGAAGGGAAGAAAGGATGATGGAAACACCGCCTTTGATCTAATGATCTATCACCGATATGAAGTAGAGCGCATTGCCCATAAAGCTTTCCGGGCAGCGCAAACTCGCAAAAAGAAAGTGACCTCTGTAGACAAGGCGAACGTATTGGAGAGTTCACGCCTATGGAGGCAGGTCGTTACCGAAATCGGCAAACAATATCCGGATGTTGAATTGGAACATCAGTTTGTAGATTCGGCCGCCATGAAGCTCATTCAAAACCCAAGAAGTTTTGATGTAGTTGTAACTGGAAATCTTTTTGGAGACATACTAACAGATGAGGCTTCTCAGATTGCCGGCTCGATGGGGATGTTGGCGTCTGCATCGGTTGGGGACACCGTTGGCTTGTACGAGCCCATCCACGGAAGTGCCCATGATATCACAGGCAAAGGAATAGCAAATCCACTCGCCTCAGTTTTATCTGTTGCCTTAATGCTGGATATTTCTTTCGGACTAAAGGAAGAATCAGAAACTATTATCAAAGCAGTAGAGCAAACACTGAAAGCTGGCTATCGCACAACAGATATTGCCGATTCGCATACCGATAAAAATAAAATTTTAAACACAAGCAATATGGGAAGTTTAGTAGTTGAAAAACTTGAGAAAGTGACAAGCGCTCAAGCTGTTTAATATTCTAAATTCTAATTTATGAGCCACAAAATCCAAATATTCGACACCACTCTTCGCGATGGCGAACAAGTGCCCGGTTGTCAACTAAAGACTGACGAGAAAGTAATTATTGCGAAAGAATTGGAAGCATTGGGTGTGGATGTGATAGAAGCAGGCTTTCCAATTTCGAGTCCGGGGGATTTTCTTTCTGTTGTGGAAATTTCGAAGGCAGTGAAGAATGTTACTGTTTGCGGACTGACTCGCTCGAAAAAAGATGATATCGATGTAGCTGCCGAAGCGCTGCATCATGCCAAGCATGGACGCATTCACACGGGTATTGGTTCAAGTGATGTGCATATCAAACACAAATTCAAATCATCGCGCGAGCAAGTGCTGGAGCAAGGCGTGTGGGCCGTGAAGTATGCTAAAGCAAAAGGATATGAAGTCGAATTTTTTGCCGAAGACGCGGGTCGTGCTGATCTGGCCTTTTTAGCTCAACTGACTGAGGCTGTGATTTCGGCAGGAGCTGATGTTGTAAATATTCCAGACACTACTGGCTACTGCTTGCCGCATTTGTATGGGAAACGTATTCAGTATCTATTTGAAAATGTAAAGAACATAGACAAGGCTGTCATCTCTGTTCATTGTCACAATGATTTAGGGCTGGCAACCGCTAATACTATTGCTGGTTTAACGAACGGTGCAAGGCAGGCAGAAGTCACCATCAATGGAATTGGTGAGCGGGCCGGCAATACTTCTTTAGAAGAAGTGGCGATGATTTTGCAAGTGCATAAAGTTCTAGATCTATATACCAACATCAAGTCCGAACGGATTTTTGAAATTAGTCAGATGGTTCGCGAGATGATGCACATGCCCGTGCAGCCGAATAAAGCAATTGTAGGTAAAAATGCTTTTTCTCACTCTTCAGGAATTCATCAAGACGGATTCTTGAAACATGCCGAGAACTATGAGATCATCAATCCAGCGGACGTAGGTGTTCCGAATTCTTCGATCCTGCTTACAGCTCGTAGCGGTCGCGCGGCTTTAAAACATCGAGCCGAGTTGCTAGGGTATCACTTCGAAGGTGAGGAACTAAATACGCTTTATGAAAACTTCTTGATCGTGGCGGACGAAAAGGGGAATGTAGACAATGAAGATTTGCAAGTGCTAGTGGGAAACATGCCCGTGTTGTCTCGTTAAGGCTAGTCGCTATTTTTAAACAGGAATTTAAAGTATTGGAGAGTTGTTTTGAAAACCTTCATCTTTGAATGACCTTGTCGCTTGGAAGAGTGCAGTTTCATGGGTACCTCGATGACTCTGGCACCAGATTTTAAACTCTTCACCAAAATTTCCAACATGCAAATGAAACCCGTTTCCTTTATGAGGACTGGGTGATTTGCTTTTACTCGCTTTAACAAACAGACAGAGTATACCCGATAGAAGGAACTCAACGTGAGAACCTTCACGTCAAATAAGAAACGGAACAAAAAATTAGCAACGGCAGAGGTAAATTTTCGATAGAAGGAAGTCTGATCAAAGCCGCCACCCTGTGCATAGACAGAAGCCAATACCAAATCGTAATCCATTTTATTGAGTGCGAGCATGACCGGGAGAATGGATAAATCCGAGGTGCAGTCCGCCTCTAGCGTAACAATACGGTCGTCAGAAGATTTGCTTTGCTGCAAAATCCATTCAAAACCCGCATTAAAAGCGGCACCAGGCCCTCGATTAACACCATCACCTAAAATCATAACCTGGCTAGCTGGAAACAATTCCCGAATAATTTGTTTAGAGGAATCGGTAGAGCCATCGTCCGAAAAAACAAAACAGAACGATTCGGTCAAGGTAAGTCCACTCAATTCGCGATAGAGACCTGGAATATTTTTTTCTTCGTTAAAAACAGGAATAAGAAAAAAAATCATTTGACTTTTTTTATTTCGTCTAACGTTATTTGAATAGCATCTCGCAATCTCACTTTAGGCGCGTAGCCCAATATGGTCTTGGCTTTTTGGAGATCAGGTATTCTTCGTTGAATGTCTTTGTATTTACCAAACACCTCGGCCATCGGGACAAATTTTATCTTTAGCTTTTTCCCTGTGTTGGCAATTTCATGAATCAGCTTAGCCGTATCGATGACGGAGAGTTCCTCGTCATTCCCAATATTAATAAGCTCCCCAATGGCTTTTTCGTTTTCCAATGCCAGGATCGTTCCGTTCACGAGGTCGGTCACAAATCCCATCGATCTGGTTTGTGTACCATCTCCATGTACGATGACCTCTTCATCATTAAGAATGGCGCGAATAAATATGGGTACATGACCTCCACTCCAGGCGAAACTTGATCGTGGGCTAAACCCACCAAAATACCGTATCACCACCACGGGTACCTTGTGGTCGTTATAGTAGCCAAAAGCCAATTGTTCGCCATACAATTTAGAAACTGCATAGCTCCAGCGCTTGATCATGCTGGGACCAATAAGCAAATCTCCATTTTCATTAAGGGGCAAATCGGGCGACATGCCATACACATCAGACGTGGAGGCAAAAACCACTTTGCAACCCCACATCTTGGCAGCTTCCAATACGTTTTCGGTGCCCTTCGTATTCACCATAAGTGTAGGGAGGCTAATATCCTTTTCTGAGATTTTCTTCACGGCAGCCAGATGGATTATCGTACCGACATCCTTCGCTAAAATCTTCAGCGTTTCAAAGTCCAAAATGCTAACCCGATAGAATTTGAAGTTGGCACTAGAGAGGCTGCCCGAAAGATTCTCGAGGCTACCATACGATAAATCATCAATGCCGGTAATCATATATCCTTTTGCCAAAAGCTCTTCAGCCAGGTGCGACCCAATCATTCCAGCTACGCCCGTGATTAATATCTGTTTATTCACGTTATTTGAGTTTACATTAGAAATGAAAAAACGCTTAAATATACTATTCAAATATCAGAGTAAGATCAAGATCGGTGTATTGATTGCCTTCATAGCAATCACGGTGAGTTCGTTAACTGTGGAATTTTTTAACGCCATTCAAGGCGACAGCTATTTTGTAGCCCACGAGGATGAGGTGATTTACTATGGTTCAGCTCAACTGTTTGCAGAAACTGGAAGCCTGCAGGCAGAGAGTTGCATCACGGAAGACGTTTCACCTATTGGCCAATTTAATTGGTATGGGCCCGGCTATAATGCGGTGTATGGATCTCTTAAAATACTTTTTGGTTCCCACCATTCACTTTTTATCCGCTTTCATTTTTTTCTTGCCATGCTAATTCTTGTCTTAGTTTTTTTGCTGCCAAGACCCCTCGAAGACAATCTGTTGACAGTCGCCATTTTTTTAATAACAGAGCAGTTCACCTGTTATATCTTCTCGTATTTTCCAGAATTGCTGCACCTCTGCTACGCTACCATTCTGGTTTTCTTGCTCGTTATTATTTATCGAAGGGAACAAGAAGGTAAACCAACTATATCCTTAGTGACTACCTACTTGAGTGTGGTGATTCTTTTCTCCCTCTGCCGAATTACCACGATTTTCTGGCTGGCCGCCTTAGTACCACTCGGCTCTACCTGGCGACAACGAATACCCTATTTAATTGTTTTGGGGCTGGGTATTATTGCTTCCGTTTTCTATTTGAGATTTTTTATTGCACCTCCTTTTGCTGGAGAAATGCACAAGCTTCAAAAATTGTATTCATTTAATCTTTGGGATTTTGTTTTAGAAACGTTTAAAGGTGTATACCATAATGTGGTTATCTTTTTTTCAAGTAATTCAACCCCCATCTTTGTTTTATTCGTTCTTTCCGTTTTCACCCTTTTCCATTTTTGGAAAACAAAAGATAAATTTCAATTAGCTGCTTTACTTGTCACCCTCTGTCTCGTGGGTTCGTTGATGGCGTATTACTCAGTCAACCCATTTTACTTTGTTAAGCAAACTGCCATGTTGTTGCCTCTCTTGGTGGTTGCGTTCATGCGGGGTCCCTTTCGCATTGCTAAGTGGACATTATTTTTTGTACTCATTTTCTTTTGGGTGCCCGTTAATAAAAAACGTTCGTCTGTAATTGAAGAACATAAGGCAGCCTTTGCGAACCTCAAAAATAATTCCGCTCTGCAAGCCGACTTCGAGCAAATTCGTGATCATGTGGAGCGCAACAAGGACATCGTCATCCTCTGGTGCTACAATGAATTTGAGTACGGGAACGCAGTACAGGCACTTCTTCCCTATTCAACAAAAACGAAAAATCCAATTATGTACACGACAAACATTGTAGCTACGAATAGTCCGGCCTCAGAAAAATTCAAGCTGCATGGGAAGTTAAAAGTGGACTATATCCTTAGTAGATGGCCATTAGCCGAACCCACTCTAAATCAGGTTCTTGAGACCGTACATTTTCACCTTTATTCATTGAATAGAAGCCAAAGTAATTGAACAATTCTGGTAGCCGGTTTTGAAATAGTTTGTGATTTCTGGGAACTCTGACCACATTTACCAAAGCCTATGGAAAAAATCCCCCTCACCGACCGCAAGTACGTCCCTACATTCATCTTCGTCACCAGCTTGTTTATGCTTTGGGGCATTGCCATTTCTATGGGCGATGTGCTGAACCGGCATTTTCAAAAGGTATTGGGAGTTTCCTTAGCACAATCCGGTCTCGTACAGTTTTCTATTTTTGGTGCCTACTTTGTAATGGGCATTCCTGCCGGACTGTTCATGAGAAAATACGGTTATAAAAATGGGGTCATTGTTGGCCTTTGCCTTTATGCGTTGGGAGCTTTTCTTTTCATTCCCGCTGCCGGAGCTTAATCCTTTGGATTTTTTAGAATTGCCCTGTTTATCCTTGCCTGTGGCCTGGCTACTTTAGAAGCTGTTGCACATCCGTTCACCGCTGCCTTGGGTGACGAGCGAAAATCTGAACAACGATTAAATTTTTCTCAAACCTTCAACGCAGTAGGTACTATCATTGGACCAATTTTGGGTGGCGTTTTCATTTTGGGTGACGTGCTTACGGGCAATACTCAAGCAGACTTGTTCTCTGTGAAAATGTTGTACTCGGCCATTGGCGCTACTGTTTTCATTATTGCTGTTGCCTTTTGGTTTACGAAAGTTCCTCCCCTGCAGGAAGCCAGAAATGCAACCGGCACACAGCGAAGCTATCGCGATCTTTTTCAGTACAAGCATTTTAAATGGGCGGTTGTCGCTCAGTTTTTTAATGTTGCTGCTCAGGGGGGAACATGGGCATTCTTTATCAATTACGCGGTAAAATATATGCCCGGTATGCTTGATCAACATGCAGCATTATACTTTTCATTAAGTATGGGCATGATGCTTTTGGGAAGAATAATTGGCACCTACCTGATGACATTTATTGCGCCAAATAAATTACTCGCACTATTTTGTTTGGGTAGCATCGCCATGTGCCTGGTGATCTCGCAGCACATGGGCTGGCTTTCTTTTGCCTGTTTGATCGGGTTGCAATTCACTTTCTCGATCATGTTCCCTACTATTTTTGGTTTAGGAATGAAAAACCTGAACGACTTGCGAGAGAAAGCGTCTTCCTTTATCGTGATGGGCGTAGTGGGTGGTGCCGTGTTCCCACCTATCATGGGTTATGTGGCTGACAAAACCAGTGTAGCCACCTCCTACCTCCTGCCGATCATTTGTTATTTTATGATTTTCCTTTTTGCCGTAAAATTCTACAAGCCGCAAGAACTGGAGCGTTAGAATTGATAGGCCACCAGCCCGCTGATAGCCATTACGGAATCTTCTGTCTTGGCGACATTTAAATACTTGAACTCCCCTCCTATTTTGAAATGTTTACCGATTGGCTTAAGATATAATGCCGTTGCCTGAAACGTGGCGAAGGAAGTCTGACTGTTCTCCGCAAGACTACCAAGCACGTTCGCCTCAGAAGTAAGAATTGTGACCCCCGTGCCCGTAGAGACAAAAAAGTTTTTATAGACGTGCATTCGAATGGTGAGCAGGATAGGAACGGCAGCTAACGAAACCCGAGCAGTGCTACCCGAAGGCGTAATCCGCGAAGCGGAATAAAAAGTATAGTAGCCCGATTCGAAGCCAAGTGCGAGTCGGTGCTCCGGTTCCCACATGATTAGGCCATTAAAGCCAAGGCTATTTTCATCTACCACGTCAGCTCCAATCCGCAACGTGTTGAAGTAATGAACAAATCCTATACCTGCCGAAATGGAATAACGCGTAGTGCGGGTAGGCGTAGATTGGCAAAATGTATTGAAAGTTGTAACCCCCAGACCAATGATTAATAAAAGGTATTTCATCATTGGAGGATGTAGTGGTAGTAGGTAACCAGCGATGGGTAATTAGTCAGCAACCCGTCAAACTCACCCTCATTGATATATTGTCGAATGAAAGCGGGTACATCAATGGTCCAACAAATTACTTTACGACCTTCTGCTTGCATTTGTAAGACCAAATCGTTTTGCGTTCCCAGAGTCCAACGAGGACCCCAAACTTTAGCATTCAATGCTCGAGCCTGATCTGGACTTAACTCACAAAGCGATGGAATCGCTTCAAATCCTGGTGTGGCCAGCAACCCATTATAGATATCTTCGGAGGGAACACCCATAAATACTTCCAACTTACGCCCCTTTGACAGGGCCTTTTTTAAAATCCTTTCCTGAATTGGTTTTACATATGAGATTGCCTCCAGTCCCTCTTCGGCTTTCATGTCCAGCCATACAAACTCCAGCTTAGTGCTGTCGACTACAAAATCGAGAGCTTCTTCCAGTTTTGGTATTTTTTCGCCCCGAATCAGCCAAACAAAAGTGTTGATCTGCGCATAGGTAAAACTATTGATATTTCCATTCAACGGTCCCTTGATAGTGAGGCGAATATTGATGTCTTCATCGTGATAGAGTACCGGTACTTTGTCTTTCGTAAGTCGAATGTCTATTTCGATGCCATTGGAACCCAGATGTTCGGTAAAATTAATCATGCGAATGCTATTCTCAGAAGCAGGTAACCGATCGGACGTTCTACCCCCCGCACGATGAGCGACCACAAAAAAATCCTTTGACTTTACCTCAGCAGAAAACGGACGGAGGTATTGCAACATAAATTCCTGATTGGGCGCGGCATCGCCATTTCCATAGACACCTTTGATCTGTGTGTTGGTGCTTGGCAAACCCTTCAACAGGTTTCTGGCACCCTCTGTTTTCGCAATTGCGAATGAGGCGAGACCTGCTGCGTCACTTTGGGGATTGCGCCAATAGCCCTGTAAAAAGATAGTAGAATCTTTAAACCCAGTTGGCAACACGATGTAGTTGTTATTGCTAAAAATCGAAAGTCGATCTCCCCGCCATTTCACCACCACTTGTTCTCCAAATCGTTCGCTACCGCTTACCACACGGTAAACTCCGTCCATCACGGGCTTGGTTGCCTCCGGAATCTTTGTGAGTCCGCTTATGGGTGGCAGCAGGCGCGGTACAATAATTGGATTCTCTGTGGTGCAGCGCACTGAAATCGCTCCATACACAACTACCAACAAAAGACGAATGGCTATTTTCATTTTCTTATTAAAGATTCTAAAGCGACTTCGACAAGCTCCGTCTGACATGCAGTTTCATTCACGATTCCAAAATGAGCTGTCCATAATTTGTTTCATCTATTCTTTCCTAGCATCAAACCCAAATACAACTCAGGTATATCATAAAATCGATTGAAGGTGGAAAACGCAGGCCATGCCATAAAATGGTATCGGGAATACGAGTTCTTCACCGCTACAATCAGCACATGGTGCTTCCATAAACGCTGCTCGATGTACAGACCGATAGTGTATCCATTGTAAAAATCAGCATTACGGTTGATTGTGTTGTCGCCTTGTGACGTGGAGAAGGAGGTCACATAATTCAACTCTCCTTTGAGTGTAAACGCAATGTCATTCCACCGAAAGCCAACTGACAAATTGGGATAGTTGTTCCAGTTACTCAGACTACTGTTAAAACCAAATTCCGTCAATGCGCCAAAGGCATAACCAACATCATAGCCACCGCTGATTGAAAAACGACCGAACTCATGCTGCAACCGGGGGCCTATCGAAATTTGATTGGCAACCACAAGAGAAGATAATCGTGCATCAATGGAAATTCTCTTTGTAATTCCGACAAGTCCATGAAATTGTAACAGCGGAACTTGCGCAGCCGTTTCCAGCCAGTCAAATGGCAAGTAAATTTGAGAGAGCGCTATCTCCTTTTGAAACCTACCGAGCCGGCTGTAATGCGGATAATACATACTGGCTTGCGAAATACTGAACGTTGTCGGCTCTGTTGGCTTTTCATTTTGCTGTGCGCGACCATTTAAGAAAGCGAGCATACAAATGAGCCATGCAACAGCCATCAATTGCTTATAGGGAATGAAGCGGGAACCTCTACAATTTCGGAAAACTATTCGTAATCTTGTTATCAACAGGCGCGATGGTTTGCATTAAAAATCAAATCTAATTTTATTTTTCAATACTTGAACAACATTACCTCAATTTTGCGACCCCTACTTTGGGCAATGGTTTTTCTTTTGAAAACCTCGCCACTGGCAGCACAATCTGCTACACTCGCATTTGTCAGCGACACCCAAGAACCTATGTGGGGTGAAAAACTTTTTCTACATGCGAATCGAAATGTGGAAGCTACTGATTTGATTTTTAAGGAAATCATTAAACAAAAACCAACACAGGTTTTCATTTTGGGCGATGTGGTAGCGTTGGGCTACAAAGAAAAAAAATGGAAAGAGATGGACACTCGCCTGAAAGCATGCAGGGATGAAGGCATTCGGGTCTCGGCTTTGCTGGGCAACCACGATGTGATGATGCGGGCAAAAAAAGGCGAAGAACGATTTAAACATCGCTTCCCTGATCAAGTAAGAACCGGGTTCCAAATCGTTACAGACTCCATTGCAGTAGTGCTCGTCAATTCCAATTTCAAAAAACTATCTGCTAACGATGTGGCCATCCAACGAACTTGGTTAGAGACTACACTAAAAGTTCTCGATAACGACCCAAGCGTTAAACTAATCATTGTCACCTGTCATCATGCACCGTTTTCAAACAGTAAAATTGTGGGTTGGTCAGAAGCTGCTCAAGACCAATTTCTTCCCGTATTTAACTCATCCAAAAAAGCAAAATTGTTTATGTCCGGGCACTCGCACGCCTTTGAGCATTTTAGGAAGGATGCCAAAGACTTTTTGGTGATTGGCGGAGGAGGTGGCATACATCAGCCGCTTCGCGAAGGCGAAAGCCTGAAAGATCTTGCACCCACCTACAAGCCGATGTTTCATTTTGTTACCCTGACACGAACAACCCGCTCTTTGTTTCTGTCTTCGCATTTTCTCAAAGACGACTTTTCGGGTTTTGCTGTCGGCTACCAACTAGAACTTCCGCTAGAGTGAAACTTTTTTGTGTGCGATTCGTGTTAGCCTGAAATGAAATTGATCACCATCGCCTTACTTCTCCTTTCGCTTACCGTTGCTGCACAAATAGATTGCACGCTGAAATTAGAAAAAGATAGCATTCAGGTGTTTACCTGTGCGTCAGCCAATTCAAAATATAAAATGATCAAAGCCAACTTTGAGCTGGCGGCCAGCCCCGAGCAATTGCAGCATATGTTACTGGATATCGATCACTTGGGCGATTGGCAATACCGAACCGTCAGCGCAAAACTTTTAAAAACAGTCAGTCCGCAAGAAATTATTTATCATACCGAGGTAAGTGCACCAGTCATTGACAACCGTGATTTTGTAATCCAACTAAAAATAGAAAGAAAAGCAAACGATGAGTGGATCATTTCGGCCACAAGTTTACCAAACTTTATTCCTGCCAAAGAAGACGTAGTGCGCATCCCGATGTCGAAAGCAATTTGGAAAGTGAAGGAGAACGCACCTGGACGTTTATCCGTGGAGTATGTCATTGAAATTGACTTCGGTGGCGTGGTGCCCGTCTGGGTGGTGAATTCACTAGCTCACAAAGCACCCTACGAAACATTTAAGAGTATGAAAGAGCAGATCGGAAGGTACGCAACAACCGGTAAGCCGTAGAGCTATGGTCAATGGTCAGAGGCGGGTAATCGGTAATCGGTAATCAACAAACAAACAACTACTTTCCCTTTGCTGTCTCCTTCGCCCACATGTCTTTCAACGTAACGGTGCGATTGAAGATCAACTTCTCTTCTGTGGCATCAGCATCTAAACAAAAATAGCCCGTGCGCATAAATTGAAAGCGGTCGGCTTTTGTGGCCGATTGTATCGCAGGCTCTGCCATGGCGGTGGTAAATTTTATTGAATCCGGATGGAGTGCATCGGCCAACTCTCCAATTAAGGCAGGGTCTTCCACTCGAAACAGTCGGTCGTATTGCCGCACTTCTACCGGCACCGCATGGCGCGCACTCACCCAATGGATAACACCCTTCACGCTAAGACCAGAGGTGTCTGATCCACTTCTGCTTTCGGGCACATAGGTACAATGCAACTCGGTGATGGAGCCGTTCGCATCTTTTACAAACGTGTCGCACTTGATGATGAACGCACTTTTCAACCGCACCATCTGACCGGGTGCCAGCCTAAAATATTTTTTGGCGGGCACCTCCATAAAGTCATCCGCTTCAATCAACAATTCTTTGCCGAAAGGCATCTCACGCACGCCAGTGGATGGGTCTTCCGGATTATTCTCGCTTGTCAGTATTTCTTCCTGCCCTTCGGGGTAATTCGTAAGCACTACTTTGATGGGATTTAACACCACCATTCTGCGCAAAGCAATTTTATTCAAATGTTCGCGCACGCAAAACTCGAGCAATCCAATGTCAATTAGGTTCTCGCGTTTGGCAACGCCTATTTTGTCGCAAAACTCGCGGATACTCTCGGGCGTATAGCCACGTCTGCGCATCCCACTCAGTGTAGGCATGCGAGGATCGTCCCATCCGTTGACGTATTTCTCGTTGACGAGCGCCAACAGTTTTCGCTTGCTCATCACCGTATAGGTCACATTAAGGCGCGCAAACTCATACTGATGCGAAGGGTAGATTTCCAACTTTTGAATGCACCAATCATACAACTCGCGATGGGGCACAAACTCGAGCGTGCAAATGCTGTGAGTGATCTTCTCAATCGAATCGCTCTGGCCGTGTGCAAAATCATACATCGGGTAGATGCACCACGCATCGCCTGTGCGGTGATGATGTGCATGTTTGATGCGATAGATCACCGGATCGCGCATAAGCATATTGACGTGCGCCATATCTATTTTAGCACGTAGCACTTTTTCTCCGTCTTTGTATTTTCCGGCCCGCATGTCAGTAAAGTGCTGCCTGTTCTCTTCGATCGATCGACTGCGGTATTGATTGGCTACACCTGGTTTGGTAGGCGTTCCTTTTTGCGTGGCCATGTCTTCGCTGCTGCTATCGTCCACGTAGGCAAGATCCTTATCTATCAGTCGATGCGCAAAGGCATAAAGCTGCTCAAAATAATCAGATGCATAAAACTCGTTGGCCCACGCGAAACCAAGCCAACGCACATCTTCTTTAATGCTTTCTACATACTCTGTTTCTTCGGTGCTTGGGTTGGTATCGTCAAAACGCAGGTTAGTAGTACCCCCATATTTTTGAGCCATGCCAAAATTAAGGCAAATGCTTTTAGCGTGCCCCAGGTGCAAATATCCATTGGGCTCAGGTGGAAAACGCGTAGCAATGCTCGTGTACTTTCCTTCCTTCAAATCTTGTTCAACAATCTCCTCTAAGAAATGGAGGCTCTTTTCGTCTGCCATAGTAGCTGTAAAAAGTGCAAAGGTAGTTGTGATTGAGCAGCCAGAAAAATGGAATAAAAGTGTTTTGATTCGAAATGTGCTGCAAAGCACACACTTTTTTCTTATGGATGCAGAAAAGCTACAGTTGAAATTTACTTTCTGGCAGCTAACACTTCAGCCGGCAACACCGCACCACCTTTATTTCCAAAAGAATTTCGTACGTAGTTCAACACATCACTCACCTCGCTATCGCTCAAATCAAATGCATTCATTTCACCGTCATAGTCCACTCGGTTTACCGTCATGGGTCCCTTCACTCCTTTGAGTATCTGAATGATCGAGCGCTTCCTGTCGGCCATCAGGTAATCTGATTTTGCCAGTGGGGGGTATACGCCCTCAAGCCCCTCGCCTTTCTCCATGTGGCAGGCTATGCAATTAATATTGTAAATTTCCTGACCTCTGGAAATACTGGCCTTCAAATCAAAAGGTGTCTTCTTTTGAAACGAAGAAAACGTGATGATTAATAGACTGAAAACAAAAAACAAAATACCTTTCTTCATATTCAATAAAATACTTTTTCAAAATCTAAACTATTCGATCGCATCCAAACTAAATGGCAATTTTCTAATTCGCTTGCCGGTCAAATCAAATATTGCGTTTGTCAATGCGGGTGTAAAAGGCGGCAAGGCCGGCTCTCCAACGCCACCCGCTTTTTCTTCGTTGTCCATAATATAAATTTCAATTTCAGGCGTATCCTGAATGCGCGGCATTTTGTAGCTATCAAAATTTCGCTCTACCGCTTTTCCATCGTTGAAGGTCGTTTCGTGCTTGGTAGCTGCGCCCAATGCCATAATAATACTGCCCTCAATTTGTGCCTTAATAATATCAGGGTTCACATACCAGCCACAATCCATCACCGCCCACACTTTATCAATTTTAATTTTTCCAGTGGCGTCCCTTGAAACCTTTACTACTTCCCCCACAATGCTGGAAAAGCATTCTGTAATCGCCACACCATATCCTACCTTTGCTGAAGCTTCGGCAGGCAAGCCCTCATTTCTCTTACGTGCTTTCCAATTGGAGACTGCTTCTAACTTGTCAATCAACAATTGATATCGTTCACCCAAGTGTTGTCTTCGAAAATCGAGTGGATCTTTTTCTGCTTTAACCGCTAATTCATCTAAAAAACTTTCGAAAGCGAACGCGTTAGTAGATGCATAAACGGACCGCCACCACATCACCGGCACTGGTGAGTCAAGAGGCGAATCGCCAAAACTATAGTGTGGAATGGAATTAAAGTAACCCTCTAAAAATCCCTCAGTATCGCTGCTGTTGTAGGCCGACTTATCAGCGCCTGGATTTTGTAAATCCATGTTTTGCCCTGAAATTTTTGTTTCGAAAGAACCGATACGCCCACCCTCTGTAACGACTCCCTTACACTGATACACCATACCCGGACGGAAGGGTCCGATAGTCATGTCATCTTCTCGCGTCCAAACCACTTGAACGGGAGCCTTGATTTCTTTTGAAATCATCACCGCTTCATACGGGTAATCGGTAAAAGCCTTGCGCCCAAATCCACCGCCTAAAAAAGTCATGTTCACAATTACTTTTTCTGGCGGTAGTTTTAGATGACCACAAATATTTTGTTGAATCCAATCGGGTCCCTGAATAGGACCCCAAATCTCACACTTATCATCAGTAACGTTGGCCACACAGTTCAACGGTTCCATGCAACTGTGCGACTCATAAGGAGTTTCATAGGTGGCTTCTACTTTCTTTTCGGCCTTTGCAAAAGTCTTTGCTGTGTTGCCCATGGTGCGAAAAGAAATGGGATCTCCCTTGACCAATTCACGCATTTTGGCATAGAGTTCTTCAGAATTGTGGTGAAGAAAAGCACTATCATCCCAATCTACTTTTAAAACTTTTCTGCCTTGGATGGCTGCCCATGTGTTGGTTGCAACCACGGCCACTCCTTCACGCATATTATCAAATTCATCGCGATTCACTTTCAAGACAAATTTCACACCCGGTACCTTACGTGTTTCACTATCGTCAAATTTTACCACCTTTCCTTGAAAACGAGGACTTCTTTCCACCACCGCATACAACATTCCGGGCAATTTGAAATCTAACCCAAAAATAGCCTTGCCATTTACTTTTATGGGTGTATCCTTCCTTGGGAGAGGCTTACGAATAATTTTATAATCTTTTGGATTTTTCAACGTCACTTCTTTGGGAGGCTCGAGCTTCGCGGCTTCGGCCACCAAGTCGCCATAGTTGAGTTTCTTGCCAGATGCTTTGTGTATCACTTCACCATTTTCAGCATAACAATCACCGGCCGCTACTCCCCATCGTTTAGCAGCAGTTTCTACCAGCATATGCCTTGCAGATGCACCCAATCGAAGGAGTTTTTGATAGGAGCCTCTGATAGTCGAACTTCCTCCAGTTACCTGACTACCGTACTTTCTTCCATTGCCTGGAGCAAAAACAATATTTACCTGATCCAAAGAAACTTCCAACTCCTCAGCAATCATCTGTGGCACGGACTGGAACGATCCTTGCCCCATTTCTGAGCGATGGTTTACAATTGTAACCTTACCTTGCGTGTCAATCGAAATCCACGCGTTTACTTCTATGCTTGTGGTTTCAGCGGAAGAGGCCCTCACAATAGCCATATCTTTACCAGAGGCTGAAAAACCAATGCCGAGGGTTAGCGCGGTGCCGGTTAAACCTGAAATTTTAATAAAATTTCTTCTTGATAAATTCCTATCTGTCGTTTCCATGGTATTCTATTTTTGAGCCATCAGTTGAGCCGCTTTCTTAATTGCCTTTCGGATTCGCGGGTAAGTGCCACATCGGCAGATGTGACCTTGCATAGCCATATCAATATCTTTGTCAGATGGGTTAGGTTTGCTCTTCAATAGTGCACTCGCAGCCATGATCTGACCACTTTGACAATATCCGCACTGCGGTACTTGCTCCAGAATCCATGCGCGTTGCACCACATCGGAGTTTTCGGATGATAGCCCTTCAATGGTAGTCACATTTTTGTTTGCAGCCACCAAAACGGGAATTGAGCATGACCGAACTGGTTTACCTTCTAAATGCACGGTACAAGCACCACACTGCGCAATCCCGCAACCATACTTCGTCCCGGTGAGTCCCACCAGATCTCGAATGGCCCACAGTAAAGGCATTTTAGGGTCAGCATCTATGGTGTGACTTTTGTTGTTTAACTTTAAGGTGATTGTTGCCATATCATTTTCGGATAGATGCTAAAAGTATGAAATTTCGAACAACTAATTTTGAAATTTTGTCGCAAGAAAGGAAAACCATTCTCGCGCTGATTTTTGTCTCATGGATTTCATTGAGCGGCCTTTTTGCACAAAACAAAACATTGACCGTACAGATTTCGAATATCAAGGATGACGTGGGCCAAATTGCCGTAGCACTTTATAATTCCGAAAAGGAGTTTATGAAAACACGCTTTCAGGGAAAAATAACGAAAGCAATCAAAGGCGAGGCGCAGGTTACTTTTGAAAATCTGCCAGCTGGTTCTTACGGCTTAAGCGTAATGCACGACAGTAATGAAAACGGAAAATTGGATTCTAATTTTTTTGGTGTGCCAAAAGAAGGTTTCGGATTTTCAAATGATGCAATGGGCAGTTGCGGTCCCCCCAGCTTTGCGAAGGCAAGAGTGAACCTATCGGCCGATAAGATGATATCAATTATACTAAAATACATGTAGTCACTATAAATTACCTTTTCTTCAAAGCTAATTACAATCGTTTGCGGGTGAGAAAGTTTCCTTTCAAATGGTTTTTGTTTATCCAAATTGGTCAGGGAGTGTTAGTTTCACCCCCTTATTATTTAAGTTCAGCCCAAAAAGACAAAATCAATGATCGATTTAAACACGCTTTTCCCATACACTTTCGACAAAAAGTATAGTAAATCAGTGGCTTATTTCTCGATGGAATTCGCCATTGATCAGCCACTAAAAATATATAGTGGTGGCCTCGGATTTTTAGCGGGCTCACACATGCGGAGCGCCTATGAGCTAAAGCAAAATATTATCGGCATAGGCATTCTCTGGAAAAAAGGGTATTACGATCAGGAGAGAAATCAAGATCAAACGCTAAAGGCTACCTTTCGAGATAAAGATTATTCATTTCTAACAGATACGGGAATTCTTTTTCCAATCACTATCCACGGTGCAAAAGTGTATGTCAAAGCGCTGTTGTTAAAGCCAGAGGTGTTCAAAACGGCTCCGCTCTTTTTATTGACAACGGATATCCCTGAAAACGACTTTTTGGCGCAAACCATCAGTCATCGCCTGTATGACCCCAATGAAACCACCCGAATTACCCAGTCAATCCTTTTAGGAATTGGTGGTGCCAAATTATTGGAGGAGTTGAAAAGGCCAACTGACATCTATCACATGAATGAAGGACACGCATTGCCATTGTGTTTTTCATTAATGGACAAATTCAAGGATTTGAACGAAGTTAAAAAGCGCGTGGTCTTTACAACACATACACCAGAGCTGGCTGGCAATGAAGCTCACAGCGTCCCGTTGCTGAATAGCATGGGCTTCTTTAATGGGTTAACAGTAGATCAAGTGAATGAACTCGTGCACCCCGAACACGGGATACTCAACTATACCCTCACCGCACTACGCATGGCGAAGAAAGCCAATGGTGTTTCACAATTGCACGGTGAGGTGTCTCGCAAAATGTGGGGTGGTAATGATGGCATCTGTGAAATCGGTGCTATCACCAATGCACAAAACAGAACCTACTGGCAAGACACACTCTTGGAAAAAGCCTGTAGCAAAGACGATGACGATGCCTTGGCCGAACGCAAAAAATACTTAAAATATAAGCTCTTCCGGGTAGTAGCGAATCAAACCGGTAAACTATTTGATCCCAATGTCTTGACATTAGTGTGGGCGCGCAGATTTGCGGGTTACAAACGCGCCAATTTATTGCTCTCTGATTTTGATAGGTTTTTAAAAATCGCAAACAATAAAGAATTCCCAATCCAAATGATTTGGGCAGGAAAACCCTATCCTGAGGATTACGCTGCCATCAACATCTTCAACGAAATCTATTGGAAAACGAAAGATTTGCCCAATTGTACCGTCTTAACCGGGTATGAGCTTTGGCTTTCTGCTCACCTGAAAAAAGGATCTGATTTGTGGCTGAACAACCCAAGAATGTATCATGAAGCTTCGGGAACGTCAGGAATGACGGCAGCAATGAATGGATCGATCAACCTCTCAATTCCGGATGGATGGGTTCCGGAATTCGCAAAACACGGAAAGAATTCTTTTATTATCCCTAAAGCTGACGACTCACTTTCAGTAGAGGAAAGAGATTTTGAGGAAGCTAAGAATCTACTCGACTTACTGGAGAATGAGATTATTCCAATGTATTATAAATCACCCTCTAAGTGGACAAAGATTGTTATAGCCGGGATGACAGATGTGCTTCCTTTCTTTGATGGTGGAAGAATGGCGCGTGAATACTACGAACAAATGTACTGGCCGGAAGCCATCACGTCAGCAAAAAAAGAAAAAGAAGCAGAGTTTAGTGTTTAGCCTTTTTTCATTTTTCTTTTAGCACCCAATTGTATTGATAAAATCCCACTGCGTAAGTAGCTGAGTTTTTCTTTTCTATATTGTTTGAGCCACTCTAGTTCTGTTTTCCCATCGGCCGCTAAATCCTTTTTGTACCACTCAAATATCTTGGACAATTCGTTTTTCTTATCCGCATTGTTTGTTTTTAACCAATCTGGATTGTTAAATGCAGCCGTTGTTCTTTCGTTTAGTTGCTTATCCAAATTCAATCCGTCAATCAAGGCACATAAAGCGCAACTTCACCAATGTTTTGTTTTATTTTATTTTCCCATAAGCGACCGAACCATTGAAGACGTACTTCTTCAAGTAGGCGTCTAAAGAATTGGTGAAAGCTGAAAGCTGGTCGCCACCAAAGCTCATTAGCGATGTAGCCAAAAAAAATAGTGTTACTAGCAAGGTTTTCATATGTATCTGCTTAGTGTATGTACGACAAAACCAATTGTGTATTGGATTTATCGTAGATTTAAAATCAAATGTATTCTGCGTCTAATCGTAAATCTTGTCATATGGTTGACAAACGATGTTATTAAAATTATTAACCTTGCCTAACCTATGAAACATATCGTCATCATCGGCAATGGAATCAGCGGCATAACTGCTGCTCGGAATATTCGAAAGCGCAGCAATGACAATATTACGGTAATATCCGCTGAAACAGATCACTTCTTCTCTCGCACCGCACTCATGTACATCTTTATGGGGCACCTGAAATATGAGAATACTAAACCTTACGAAGATTGGTTTTGGAAAAAAAATAGAATCGAATTGGTAAAAGATTGCGTTGAAAAAGTCGATTCGGAATCAAAAAAACTAATTCTGAGAAACCGGGGTAATTTTAAGTACGACATTTTAATCATTGCCTCAGGCTCAAAATCAAACAAGTTCGGCTGGCCAGGACAAGACTTGAAAGGGGTACAAGGATTGTATAGTTTCCAAGATCTGGAATTAATGGAACAAAATTCCAAAGGGATCAAGCACGCGGTGATAGTAGGTGGCGGATTGATTGGAATCGAAATGGCCGAGATGTTACTAACCCGAAAAATAGGAGTAACGATTTTAGTAAGAGAGAATGAGTTCTGGAGTAACGTCCTGCCGATTCAAGAGGCCAACCTAATCAGCCGACATGTGCGCTCACACCATGTGGATCTAAGGCTCAACACCGAGTTAAAAGAAATACAATCGGATGGCAATGGAAAGGTTAAATCGATCGTTACAAATAAAGGCGAAACTATCGACTGCCAATTTGTGGGAATAACCGTAGGCGTTTCGCCAAACATTGATTTTTTAAAAGGTTCCGGTATTGCAACAAAACGAGGTGTGCTGGTAAATGAATTTCTAGAAACCAATGTGCCTGATGTGTATGCATTAGGGGATTGCGTGGAGCGTAAATATGATTTACCTGGCAGGCGAAACATAGAGCAGGTTTGGTATACGGGTCGTATGATGGGCGAAGTAGTCGCACAAACAATCTGTGGAGAAAAAGCCAAGTATGAGCCGGGGCCCTGGTTCAACTCAGCCAAATTTTTTGATATTGAATACCAAACCTATGGCAATGTGTGGAACGAGCTGAAGTCCAATGAAATGGAATTCTATTGGGAACACACGAGCGGTGTCAAATGTGTGCACGTAGTCTGGGATAAAATCACGAATCAATTTTTGGGTATTAACACGTTCGGAATCCGTATGCGCCACGAATGCTTTGATAAATGGCTACGAGAAAAGAGAAGCATCGACTTTGTGATGGAACACTTAGTGGAAGCGAATTTCGACCCCGAGTTTTTCAGTCGGCATGAGGATGAGATTGTTAGTGAGTACAAGAAAGTAAATAGCTTAATCAGTCAGTGATGAAATACTTAAAAACGATCGGACTTCTACTATTCGTGATCGGCTTTGCATTGTTCAACGTTTCTTTTTTTTGGTCTGGTTACCAGCTTACTCCCGAGATTGTCAAGAGCCAGGTAAGTGATGAGAAAAAAGCAAATGCACTCCTACTAGAAATAAAAGATATTATTGCGACTGAATCATCTTCCAATTTTAAGTTTGTCGCAGACTTGTCAGCAGCTTTTGAAAGAGTAAACGCAAAGCAACTGGCCACTTTTGGGTTGTCCAATACAGAGTTGGATAAGTTGGCTTCTTATAGCAAAGAAAAGTTTTCCATCTCCTCTGTAAATTCAGTATTTAGGGGCGAGGACGAGCAAAGCGTTTTTAAACGAAAAGCCTTCAGAGACAACGGCAGTTGGCTAGATGGACAAGCGACCTCGCGCAAACAAATTCAAAACGTAGCCGACAACATCAAAAAATACAGCATCATCAGTCAATTTGGATTTGACAGGTATGCTGTCAAGGATTTAAAATATTCAATCACCAAAGCTGCGGCAATCAGCCCGGTTAAAAGCAATCCTACTCTCTATTTGTTTCTAACCTTTGGCCTTTGCATAATCGGTTCTTTGTTATACATCCTTCCAAAACTGCAGTTGCCCCTAGGCATAAAGAACAATGGTATCTTTTTCAATGTTATGAAAAACGTTCAGTGGCTGGGTATTTTAACCGGTAGCTGGCTAATTGCTTTTTATGTATTTCTGTATTTCTATCCGGAATACATGACAAACTGGGTACTAATGGTAGATCCGGTTAGTCGCTTCTTAAGTGGCAACGAAGCAGGTCGGTTCTTCCTTTACGGCTTTATCTATACACTTTGCATTCTGATCATGGGCGTACGAATGATTATCAACTATCGCCATAGCAAATACCAAATTTTACGAACGTGTTCAGTGATGTTCTTTCAAACCGCCTTTGCATTCCTCATACCTGAAATTATGATTCGTCTCAATCAGCCCTATTTTGATTTTAAAAACATTTGGCCGCTCGACTATTCCTTCTTTTTCAATAATCGCCTTAACACTTTGTTGGCCAACGGTGGATTAGGAGTGTTTATGTTAGTATGGGGTATTGCCCTTATTATTATTGCTGTGCCAGTGTTGGTTTATTTTTTTGGCAAACGATGGTATTGTAGTTGGGTTTGTGGATGTGGTGGCCTGGCCGAAACCCTTGGCGATCCCTACAGACAACTTTCCAACAAGAAACTAACTGCCTGGAAAATTGAACGGTGGATGATTCATGGCGTTTTAGTATTTGCCGTGGTGATGACGGGTGGTGTACTCTATACTTACTTTACTAACTCATCTTGGGTTCTCTTTTTTGACAGCTACAAACTACGTGAAGTATATGGAGCATTCATTGGAGCAGGATTTGCGGGAGTGGTTGGTACAGGTTTTTATCCCCTGATGGGCAACCGCACCTGGTGTCGCTTTGGCTGCCCATTGGCTGCCTATTTGGGAATCATCCAGCGTTTCAAATCGCGATTTAGAATTACAACGAATGGCGGACAATGCATCTCCTGTGGTAATTGCTCCACCTACTGTGAAATGGGTATCGATGTTAGGTGGTACGCCCAACGAGGACAGAATATTGTGCGCAGCTCATGTGTTGGTTGTGGAGTCTGCTCTTCGGTTTGTCCTCGTGGTGTGCTTAACTTGGAAGTAAAAGAAGAAGATGGAAGATTTGGCAAGGCAATACTTATTGGGAACAATGGAATCAAGCTTTCCAACTAAACACAAACCCGGATTTAGAAACAATTGAATTGTCGGCTGCATTTGTGTAACTATTCGTTAGTCAAAAACGACATCTCCGCTTGAACTACAACATTCTTCAATTCATTGGGTATTTGGATACGATAGCTGGTTCCTTCCCCTAATGTTGAACTTAGACTTACCCATCCTTTGAGCTTTGCCACCGTTTCTTTGAAAATGAACAGACCAAGCCCTGATCCCTTTGAACCTACATTTGCTCTGTAAAACATATCAAAAACACGAGTTACATGTTCCTCACCAATCCCAATGCCGTTATCGATAAAATCAATCATAGCGAACTGTTCGTCAATCGTTACATCAATTTTTATAAAGGGGCGCGGCTTTGAAAGGTCAGCATATCGAATCGCATTTGAGATCAGATTATTAAGGACAATCGTTAATCTTCCACGATCAGAATAAAATGGAATCTGATCTTCCACTTTAACGTGTCGATCTATGCGGGAAGCCCCCTCGACAAACCGATGGTTGTCAAAAATATCTCCAATCAGCGAGTATAAGTCTATCTTTTCTATCGTTACTTCGAGTCGTTTATTTTTAGAATACCCCACAATCTGAGCAATAAAATCCTCCATTCTGTGAATACTTTCCTCCATCATCTGGAAATAGGGGCGCAAGTCTTCTTGTTTATTCTCGTATTTCAAAATATTCAGCAGCCCAAGCAGCGAGCTTAGGGGTGATCGCAGATCGTGAGCAGTGCTATATACAAAACTGTCAAGCTCTTGATTAAGCTTTTTTAGTGTCTTATTTTTTTTCTTTAAAAGTTGTCCCTTAGTTCTAATCTCTTTCATCTGCTCGTTTTTTTGACTGACGAGGTGGATGAATGAGCGTGTCAGTACCTCAATTTCTTCTGCCGCATTTGCAGCAGAGATGTCGATTTTTAAATCCTCCTTTTTCGAAATTGCACTTTCAATTGTTCTAGATAACTGCGCAATGGGCTCGGATAGTCTTTTTGAAATCCAATAGCCAGAAAAAAGCGAGAAAAAAATGGCTCCTAACACAATGCCGGTATAAAAAAGACGAGCCCGTATCTGTGCATTATTCGAAGCATCATAACTATACAGTGCCAACGTAACATATCTTCCCGTAAGCAGGTTACTTAGCTCATTCAACTCGTTACGTAAGCCAGCATAACTGCTTAATCCAATCTGAACTTGAACTTCCACCAATTCATTGAAAAATCGCAGGTACTCGATTAAATGAAAAATTGCCTGGCTGTTGCGAATGGGGTCTGCCCGTAATTCAACAAGAAGGTCGCTTGCCAGTTGATTAAGCGATTTTGCATAGTTTAGATCATGCCGCAGAAAAAAGTCCTTTTCATTTCTCCTCAAAGTGAGGAGGCTAAGCATATCCATTCGATACTCGTGCTCCTCTAATTTGTGAGCATGAAAACGCATCTGCCCCTCCAAACCATAGTCTTTGAATCCCTTTCTGAAAACCAGCTCCTCCAACTGCAAAAATTTCTCATCGTACTGACGGAAAAGGGTATCGATCTTTGACAGACTATCAATAACTCCATTTTTACTTTCCGAATAAATGTAGGCAGTGCCTGAACTGATTTTAGCTTTTAGGCTATCCCTTTTGCGAAAAAAATCACTCTCATGTGTTTCAAAATAACTACTATTGATCGTTTCTAGATCGAAAAAATCGTTATCGACCTTTATCAGGCTCAGTGTAGCAATTTCAAGCTGGCTAATTTGACTATGGATGCCAGCAATTTGATTTGTCCGATCGAGGAAAAAAAGAGAACCCATTGCTACACAAACAATCAGCAAGGTGAGAAATAAGAATCCCAACAACATTCTGCTGCGGATAGAGTTAAGTCGAAACATAATAAACATAAGTCTACAAAGATAGGAGGTCACTCAACCGCTGGTAACATTTGTCTGTTATCAAATTATTATCCTGAATGTTAGATATTTGCATGGCATACTATGAGTAAGATATATGTAATTATTCCTGCGTTTAACGAGGAAAATGGTGTGGGTCAAGTCTTACAGGAAATACCTGCGAGACTTGTCGATGAAGTTGTTGTAGTCAACAATGGCTCAACCGATAAAACAGAAATTATTTCCCGTGAAAATGGCGCTACCGTTTTACACGAAGCAACACCCGGATACGGGCGGGCGTGCCTGAAAGGAATTGAGTATATTAAAGACATAGCAAACAAACCAGATATAATTATTTTTCTAGATGCCGATCACTCCGACTATCCAGAAGAAATAACTCAATTGATTCAGCCAATCCTAGACAATCAGGCTGATCTTGTTATCGGTTCGCGAGCACTGGGCAACAAGGAAAAAGGCTCCATGACGCCCCAGCAGATTTTTGGCAATTGGTTAGCTACCCGACTTTTGAAATTGCTTTATAACGTGAGGTTTACGGACCTGGGCCCTTTTCGTGCCATCCGGTTTGATAAACTATTGGAATTAGACATGGAGGACAAAACCTATGGATGGACTGTCGAGATGCAACTTAAAGCCGCCAAGAAAGGTTTAAAATGTGTAGAAATTCCGGTGAGATACAGAAAGCGAATAGGCGTGTCGAAAATCTCTGGCACTGTAAAAGGTACGGTGATGGCCGGTTACAAGATTTTGTTTACGATATTTAAACATTTATAAAAAAGGCCACAAGCCACACGCCTCACGCAGCAAGCTTGAATCGTGTGGCCTGAAGCATGAAGCCAATGGAACTAGCGATAACCATACTCTACTCTCTCTCCCTACTTTACATTTTCTTGTTCAGTATAGGGCAGTTACACTTGACTTGGATTTATTTGAAAGCAAAAGAGAGAAAGCCTGCTATAACACCCGAGTTTATAAACTTTCCTACCGTTACCGTTCAACTTCCTGTCTATAATGAAAAATATGTAGTGGAGCGGTTGCTTGATGCCATCTCTCAATTTGACTACCCAAAAGAAAAACTGGAAATTCAGGTACTAGATGATTCCACTGACGAAACCACAGAAATCATTTTAAAGAAAATAGAATCGATGCGGCCACTTGGTTTAAATTTTAAGCTGATCCATCGAGAACAAAGAGTGGGGTACAAAGCCGGAGCGCTCGATCATGGTTTTCATATTGCTTCAGGAGAATTCATTGCCATTTTCGATGCGGATTTTATTCCCCCACCTGATTTTCTTAACAAAACACTGCCGTATTTCAATAATGAAAAAGTGGGAGTAGTGCAAACACGGTGGGGGCACATCAATAAAGACTATTCGATTCTCACCCAACTTCAAGCGTTTGGTTTAGATGCCCATTTTTCAATCGAGCAAACAGCGCGCAGCGCGGCTGGGAGTTTTATCAACTTCAACGGAACCTGTGGCGTGTGGAGAAAAACGTGCATTACCGATGCAGGCGGTTGGAGTAATGATACATTAACTGAAGATCTAGATCTTAGCTACCGCGCGCAACTTAGAGGGTGGAAATTCGAATACCTGGAAGATGTCGAAACGAAAGGTGAGTTACCGGTGATCATGCCAGCCATCAAATCACAACAATACCGTTGGAACAAGGGAGCAGCCGAAACGGCCAAAAAAAATTTCGGAAATGTTTTGCGTTCATCACTTTCATGGAAAAACAAAACTCACGCATTCTTTCATCTTTTTAACAGCTCGGTGTTTATTTGCCTTCTGCTGGCGGCCATGTTGAGCATTCCCATGCTATACATCAAATCGAGACACCCCGAGATTATTTGGCTCTTTAATTTGGGAATAATCTTTTTGGGTGGTTTTTTGTCGATTACTCTTTTTTACTGGGTTGCTACAAAACGATTTAATCCAACAAATCGTAAAGCTATTTTTTGGTCGCTCTATCCCCGATTCCTTATTGTATCGATGGGACTTTCACTGCACAACGGATTGGCTGTTTTGGAAGGATTACTTGGGCGTAAGACACCTTTTATCAGAACACCAAAATTCAACGTTACAGTTAAAGGAGAATCCTGGAAATACAATTCCTATATTAAGACAAAGATTAATTTGCTCACGTTGCTGGAGGGATTACTGTGCTTATACTTCGTGTTTGGTATAGTCGCTGGAATTCTTTTGAAAGATGGGGGATTGATTTTCTTCCATGTCATGCTAGCGTTGGGCTTTGGTGGCGTTTTCTATTATTCAGTGAAGCCTGCCTTGAATGCATAAGCAAAAGCCTCTTAATTATTTTCTGTTACTTATATCTTTCATTTCCTATTGTTTAGTTGCATTCCAAATTGAGCGATATGAGACCACCCCACTAGTGGTGAGTTTTGTACTTCTCTTTTTGATCTACGCATGGGTTCTTCGAAGTGAAAGTGAAAGCGAGATTTCATTTTGGATATTTGCCTCCATTCTATTTAGACTTTGCTTTCTTTTTTCCACGCCACTTCTGTCCGATGATTTTTATCGATTCATATGGGACGGAAGACTCTTGGCTGCTGGTGTTCATCCATTTGCAGAACTACCCCGCTACTACATTGAAAACAACAGTACGATTCCCGGGATAGATAAAAGTCTGTTCAATAAACTCAACAGCCCTGACTACTTCACCATTTATCCTCCGGTTAATCAATTCATTTTCTGGGTGGCAGCCAGGCTATCGTTTGGCTCTATCTTATCAAGTGTTATTGTTATCAGACTATTTATAATCGCTTCAGAGATTGGGACTATTTGGTTGATCAAAAAGATACTCCATCATTATCAGTTGCCAGCACGAAACGCATTGCTGTACGCCCTCAATCCACTTGTTGTTATAGAGCTGACTGGCAATCTTCATTTTGAAGCTTTATTGATCTACTTTTTGCTATTAAGCTATTGGTTGCTTTTAAGAGGCAAACTGATTTCATCGGCAATCAGTTTCAGCCTCGCTATTTGCACAAAGCTGGTTCCGCTAATTTTCCTACCGTTGATGTTTAGTAGATTGGGTTGGAAAAAATCTTCTATTTATTATTTAATTGTTGGCGTGTCCACCATTTTACTTTTTCTTCCTTTGCTTAATGCTGAAATAATTTCAGGATTCTACGAAAGTATAGGCTACTACTTCAAAAAATTTGAGTTCAATGCAAGCATCTACTATTTAGTTCGTGAGTGGGGCTTTTGGAAATATGGGTACAATATCATTCAAACGGTTGGGTGGAAGTTGGCCGTATACTGCACGTTCTCAATTCTGGTTTATTCTTCGTGGGACTATATTCAAAATTCAAAATTCAAAACTCAAAAAGCTGATTTCAACCTACGTCATCTTCCAAATTCGTTCTTGGTTATTCTGTGTATCTACTTTGCTTTTGCCACCATCGTACATCCGTGGTATGTAACAACCATTTTGGCGTTTTCAGTCTTTACCACCTTACGTTTTCCTGTAATTTGGACAGCAATGATATTTTTAACTTATGTGGGCTACTCGAAAACTGGATTTTCTGAAAACCTGTGGATAACTTCAATCGAATATTTAGTGTTAATTGGCTATCTTGTTTACGAACTGATATGGAAAAAAGAAAAATATTCTGCTTAGCTCTTCTTACTCTCGTAATTTCAGCGAGCGCTCAAACGGAGTATGATAAGAAGTTAAAATCGTTGTATAGAAATAGCGTAAAAACGATAAAGCCGGCAGACTTGAAAGCGCTTGTCACAAAAGGTGAAAAAATAACCATTGTAGATACAAGAGCCCCCGAAGAATTTAATGTGAGTCATCTCAAAGGTGCTCAATTTCTTAACTATGATTCGTATTCAACCGAGGATCTCAAAAAACTTCCCAAAAATGAAAAGATAATCGTGTATTGTAGTGTGGGTTACCGAAGCGAACGAGTGGGAGAAAAGCTACAAAAGCTAGGCTACCAAAATGTGTACAATATCTATGGAGGCATTTTCGAATGGAAAAACGAAGGGATGCCGGTTGTCAACTTGCACAATAATCCAACTGATAGCGTTCACACCTACAATAAGAATTGGTCGAAGTGGCTACTGAAAGGTGTAAAAGTTTATTAAATTTGACTATTGTAGAGACCAAAAAAAGCGCATGAAGACAAAAGAAGCTTTTCATAAACTCATTGATGAAATCAAGGACGAAGAAGTTTTAAAGGGTTACTTTCAATTGATTCGTCAATTGAATATCAACCAAACGGGAAGTCTTTGGAACACGTTAAATCAAGAAGAAAAGGAAGAACTCTTGCTTTCATACGATGAAAGTCTTAACCCTGATAACCTTATTAGCCACAACCAAGTAAAGCAACAGCACATTAAATGGCTAGAGAAATAGTCTGGACAAAAAGAGCGAATAATAAGTTCAATAAAATTTTGGAGTATCTTGAGTTGGAGTGGGGAAGTCAGGTAACAAAAAATTTTGTCATCAGAACTTACACGATCCTAGATCTCATTTCTGATCAACCTGAAATCGGATCACTAGAAAATCAAGAAAAGAATATTCGAGGCTTTTTGCTAACCAAACACAATCGGCTTTTCTATCGAATAACAACTAAAGAAATAATTCTGTTAATTTTTTTTGATATGAGATCAGGATCTAAGAGAATCAAATTCTAGAACTGAAGCATGCAATCAAAAAATCTTCTTATCATCTTCTATCGCAATCCTGAACTCGGAAAAGTAAAAACCAGGCTAGCCAAAACCCTTGGCGATGAAAAGGCGCTTGCTATTTATCTTAAGTTATCTTCACACACGAGGGCCATCACCGAAAATTTAGCAATCGATAAAGTAATCTACTATTCCAATTTTGTGGATACGGAAGATGCATGGCCCAATACCACGTTTCAAAAAAAACTGCAGAACGGAAATGATCTGGGCGAGAAGATGAATAATGCCTTTGTTGAGGGATTTCAGAGCGGCTATGAACGGGTTTGCATCATTGGCACCGATTGCCTTGAATTAAGTAAGGATATTATACAGCAAGCTTTTGATCAGCTTGTTTGCTACGATGCCGTTATCGGGCCAGCAAAAGATGGTGGATATTATTTGCTCGGTATGAAAAAACCGATGCCTGAATTATTTAAAAACAAAGCGTGGAGCTCTGACACCGTTGCAACCGATACTATCCAAAACTTTAAAGTCCTAAGTTTAAGCTACGCTCAACTTGCAGTTTTAACAGACGTGGACGAAGAAAAAGATCTTCCCTCCAACTTCGTGAAAGTATAAATAAGAATCGGTCAGACGAGCTTTTCTAAATCGCGAACCAAAATACGTTTCCGATCAAAATTAATCAGGTTCTTTTCCTTTAGATCATTCAAGATCGTTGTGACTGTCTGACGTGATGTACCCGTCAATGAAGCAATGTCCTAATGAGTTAGCTTGTTCTGAATTAGCGTCTCAAAGCCCACTTTTTTCCCTTTCCAAGACGCAGCGTCTTTTATAAATTCCACAATTTGCGTTCTTGCATCTTTGAACACAAGTAATTCCAATTTTCGCTCCAACTTCATCAATCTCAGTCCTACGAATTTTAGCATTTTAAAACTAAGCTCGCGATTCTCGTACATCAGCTCCTTCATTTCATTCAAACTTAAGGGACAAATCGTGCAATCATCCATTGCCTGAGCGAAATCGCGCCTCGTCTCTTCACCGGCAAGCACTAGTTCGCCAAATGTTTCGCCAGTGGACAAAATGGCGGTCGTGATCTCTTTCCCTTCGTCAAGATAGCGTCCTATCTTGACGCGGCCATTTACAATCAGTTAAATATGAGTGGCTTTGTCATCAAAAAAGTAGATAAACTGATCGCGCTTAAATGCTAAAAAGGTATGTTTTCCAACCATCGCTTTAACCTTGTGAGGGCACAGCGTGTTATACAGGTTTACACTCTCAAAATGCCAAAGGGCAGCCGCGTTGCTCATAATTTTTCACTCCTTATTCACTAAGTTAGCGCAAAATATCACATAAAAGTTGATGAGTGGATTGCGATTAACTGAAATTTGGATTTACCCCATCAAATCGATGGGTGGCATTCGCCTAAGTTCAGCAAAAGTTGAGGGCAAAGGACTTAAATTTGACAGACGTTGGATGTTAGTAGATGAAAATTACATGTTCATCACACAACGTAAAATCTCCGCGCTCGCGCTATTTAAGCTAGAAATGAAACCTGATTTTTTCTTCGTTAGATTCAAAAACGAGTCCATTGAGCTACCCTTTTCTACCCCACAGAATACAAAGCCTATTCTTTCCACTATTTGGGATGATCAAGTAAGTACAATAGAAGTATCAAGAAACTACAGCCAATGGTTCTCTGATAAATTAGGATTTAAATGCAAACTAGTTTCGTTTCCAGAAGATAATACCCGCTTAGTTGACCCGCAATATGCCGTCAATCACGATAACGTAAGCCTCGCAGACGGCTATCCCATTTTGGCCATTGGGCAAAGTTCACTAGATGACCTTAATCAAAAACTTGAATCACCCGTGCCGATGGATCGCTTTCGTCCCAACCTAGTTTTTACAGGTGGGAAACCTTACGAAGAAGATTCCTGGAAAGAGTTTACAGTTGGAACAAATAAATTCTTGGGAGTAAAGCCCTGTAGTAGATGTGTACTAACCACCATCGATCAACTTACAGGAGAGCAAGGAAAGGAACCCTTAGCAACCTTGGCAACTTATCGCAAAAAAGAAAATAAAATTTACTTTGGGCAAAATGTTTTATCTATTGATCATTATGAAATACACGAGGGCGATGAAATTATTTTTTAGAAGTTACCAGTTGCAAGTTGCCAGTTACCAGAAACCAGATACCGGGAACCGGAAACATTTGCTAATTGCTTTAAGCTTTCTATTCCTTATATCCTGTCAGCCAAAAGAAAAAGAGTTGCCCATTTTTGGCGAGCGCGATGTGATTGGAAGCGATACCATCTACCACACCATTGCAAAGTTCCAGTTTGTAGATCAGGACAGCGCTTTGGTGAACAATGAAACCTTCAAAGATAAAATCTATGTAGCCGATTTCTTTTTTACCTCTTGCCGCACGATCTGCCCGATTATGAAAACGCAGATGTTGCGTGTATACGAAGCAACTCAAGAAATGCCAGATGTGCTTCTACTTTCTCATACCATCGACCCGGAGTATGACACGGTTGCACTCCTGCATGATTTTGCAGAACGATTGGAAGTAGAAAGCAAGCGTTGGCACTTTGTGACCGGAGTGAAAGATTCAATCTATAAAATCGCACAAACAAGTTACTTTGCAACTGCCATGGAAGACAAAACTGAACCAGATGGTTTTATTCACAGCGGAGCATTCCTACTGATTGATAAAAAAGGAAGAATAAGAGGTAAATATGATGGCACTAAAGAGGAAGAAGTGAATAGATTGATCGTTGACATTAAAAGATTACGAAGATTGTGAATTCAACATTCAACATTCAACATTCAACATTAAATCTCTTTTTTTGGATAGTATACAGCTGTTTACACCTTGCGGCTTGTGGGCAATCATCCAACAAGGACATGAAGTTGCAACAGTACTTTGTTCAAGGCGAGCAACTATACCTCAAAAACTGCAGTAATTGCCATCAAAAAAAAGGCGGAGGATTGGGTCGACTATACCCTCCGCTAAACAAATCTGACTACATGGATCAACATTTAGAAAATGTGATCTGCCTCATGAAAAATGGAATCGAGGGCGAGTTGCTTGTTAATGGCCGAAAATACAACAAGGAGATGAAGGGCATACCTTCGCTCACTGAACTTGAAATCGCTGAGATCGCCACCTATATTTACAACTCTTGGGAACATCAACGCGGTATAATAGACATACAGGCGGTTAACGAAGCGTTGAAAAAATGTCGCGAATAGACCATTCCACCAAAAATGGTCTCTCTGTGATATTTTTAATTTTTGGGAAATAGCATTACTTTTCCCTAATGTCAAGGCCGCACGTAAGTCGATTCAACAAAGGGAGGGCGCTCGTTCTAATGTGCGCAATAGCGGGAGTATATGCTACGCTGCTTGCTCTTCTCATGTACGCGGAGCAAGAATCGCCAGATCGAAAAATGGTCACTTTTCAGGATGCCATATGGTATTTGATGGAAACGTTAACTACTGTAGGTTATGGTGATGTTTTGCCGGTAACCTATTGGGGGAGGATGGTAGGCTTGGTATTTTTAGTTCTGAATCTTGGTGTTTATGGTTTAATAATTGGACAGATCGCAAATTTTATGAGTACAGTACAAGAAAACAAGAAGTTGGGTCTAAGCGGAACTAGCTTCAAAAACCATGTGGTCATAATTGGATGGAATGATTTCGGCCGCTCAGTCATCAGCCACTTAGTGGGAGCAGGGAAACAGGTAGCCGTGGTTACCAAAGATCGAAACAACATAGATATGATCAGGGAGTATTATAATGAGGACAAAGTATACACCCTCTACTCTGACTATAACAATTTTGAGTTGATGGAAAAATCAAACATCGTAAATGCATCCATCGTATTCATTAATCTGAATGACGACACAGAAAAATTGGTGTACATCATCAACATCAAAAAACACTTCCCGAATCTGAATTATGTGGTAACGCTCGACAACGGCAACTTAAAAAGCACATTTCAGGCAGCAGGTGTGATGTATACCATTTCAAAAAATGAAATTTCCTCTAAGCTGTTGGCCAGTTACATTTACGAGCCCGATGTGGCGCTTTTCAGTGAAGAGTTGATTGCCTACGCTCATGAAGAACACGAATACGACATGAAGCAAGTCAGGGTAAAACAGGACAATCCTTTTGCGGGGACGTTTTACGATAAAGCTTTCTTTGACCTTAAAAAGAGTTGTAACGTTGTACTCATCGGTTTGGTGAAAAGCGTTGACGGGCAACGTAAACTCTTAAAGAATCCTGAGGGAACTTTAAAAATAGAAGTGGGCGATTACATGGTGATGATGATGGATGGCAAAGGTGCCGAACTTCTTAGGAGGCAATTCCATATTGAGGAAGGGATATAAAAAACCAAGTCTTCCGCTTTGGGCAGAAGACCTGGTTTTGATTTAGAAAATGAATCTCTATTTGGCTGGTGCTGTACCTCCGGTCTTTCCAGAGCCAGAAATCGAATTTCTCATTTCTGTATCTGCCTGTACGTTCTGCATCTTATAATAATCCATTACGCCTAAGTTTCCATTGAGAAAAGCTTGTGCAATTGACTTAGGAATTTCAGCTTCCGCTTCAATTACCTTCGCGCGTGCCTCTTGCGCTTTTGCTTTCATCTCTTGCTCTACTGCTACGGCCATTGCTCTGCGCTCCTCAGCTCTTGCTTCAGCTACACGCAAGTCCGCAGCTGCCTGATCGGTTTGTAATTTTGCGCCAATGTTTGCGCCTACATCCACATCAGCAATATCAATAGATAAGATTTCAAAAGCGGTACCTGCATCTAATCCCCGAGAAAGAACCAGTTTGGAAATTTTGTCAGGATTGGCCAATACTTCTTTGTGTGAAGCAGCCGAACCGATAGAGGTAACGATGCCTTCTCCAACACGCGCTAAAATGGTTTCTTCACCAGCGCCCCCAACTAATTGAGCTAAACTCGCACGGACAGTTACACGAGCAATCGCAATCAATTGAATACCATCGGCAGCTACGGCAGCTACCTTTGGGGTGTTAATTACTTTTGGATTTACTGAAATCTGAACAGCTTCAAACACATTACGGCCCGCCAAGTCAATGGCAGTTGCTTGCTTGAAAGTCAAACTGATGTTTGCTTTATCTGCCGAGATCAATGCTTTAATAACGTTTGGCACATCACCACCAGCAAGGTAGTGGGTTTCCAAATCACTGGGTGTTAAGGGGATGCCAGCTTTCGTAGCAGTAATCAAAGAATTGACAATGATACTGGGCGGAATTTTGCGAAGCCTCATTCCGATTAGTTGGCCGATCGTAACTCTTACTCCGGAAAAAACAGCTGTAATCCACAAGCCTACCGGCACAAAGTAGGTGAACATGAAAAACGCGATAATGCTGAGGAACACAATGAGAATAAATACTAAGTCCATAATTTTTGCTTTTTTAGTTAATGGGTTCTATGATTATTTGGTTTGATACTATTTTGATTACTCTGATGCGACTACCACTATCCAAATAGTCGCCATTGGTTTTTACTTCTACAATTTGATTATTCAATTCTGCTTTGCCAATTGGACGCAAGGCTGAAATTGCTTTGCCCTCCATTCCAACCAACAGTTGATCCAATTCCCCTTCATTTACTTTGCCTTTATTGGATGACTTTAGCGAAAACCGACTCCACACATTAGTTGTAAAAGAGAAATACAAAAGCCCCCCGCTGGCGACAGATGTGCTGCCCAACATCACCCAGCCGACTTCGCTGCCAAAATACTTAAAGCTCAACCCAACGCCCACTACCAAAAAACAAAAACCTATGATCCCTACCACTGTTGTGCCCGGAACAAAAATGACCTCTGCCACGACCAAAAGAAGGCCAAACACTACTAACGAAATTACGGTTGACCACTCTGCCACTTTTTTAACTTTAGAATCAAGATTTCCCGAAAGTTAATACATTTTGCGGGCGCATCTCAATTTACGCGATTAAAGTAGTTTTTTATCGCCTCTAGCTTCCTAAGGCCATGCTCTGATCTTCACTGAAACTTACTACGCTTGTGCTTTGCCGTGTTGAAAAAAATACTTAGATTACCTAGGTTCAGCATTTTACTCAAACTTTTAAAAACCAAAATGTTATGAGGAATCACTTATCCCCTCCGTTTTTAGCGTTCCTTTTGATTGCTTTTTTTTGCTCCTGTAGCAAGCTAGAAACTAGCAATGCTCCTACCGCCACAAAGGTAAACGTGCCGGGTTTGTTGAAAATCAGTTTTGATGCCGAGGTGCTGAAATTTCAAGAGGTGCAAGACCCTTCGAAATCTTCAGACCTTCAACTGATTGGTGCTGCACCTAAAGCGCTGCGCAGTAAGATTGATATTGATGTGTATGATGATGGTTCTACTGCTTGGGCCATAGAAAAGCAAGAACCAAAACATGACGTAAAGGAGCACCACCTTACTCCGCCTGATCCATCACCGCAAACAAAAACCACACGCATAGATAGAACAGGTCATGGTTTCTTTTTTGGTGCTGACGGAAAATTATTGAGGCAACATCAAATTCCCGTTCAATCTTTTAAGCATATTGTAGAAGAAGTAAACGCTAACCCCAACGCTGTTTTTGGTGCTTTGGGCATACCATCTGCCGAACGTTTACAAAAATTAGTTGCTAAAGCAATAAAAAACGGAGCAACAGTTCAAGACTTGGGCAACGGTCTTACCAGTATCCGAACAAAACAAGGCCCGCAAGCTCTTGCCAATCCAAGCGTACGCACCGCCAACGAAGGGGACTATACGTCTGTGGATATTATTGACACAACCCTCAATCTAGTGATTGGCTCAACGCTCACAGATGTAAAAGGTGAGACAGTAAGTAAATCGTTTTACAGTTATACGTTTAAAGACAACCAAGCATTCCCACAGGCAATTTACCAAGAGGTATGGAATACGGAAGCTGACGGTCGTAAAGTAAAGTCAACCTCTAACACTTACTTCTATCAACTATCTTATACTATAAACAAATAGTTATGAAAACGAACAGCAGATTTGGAACTATAGTTTTCTCCAGCCTGATAATGCTTAATACATTAATGGTTTGGAAAACCACCGCTCAAGATAGGGGGTCCGTTTGGGTACACGGCCTCAATAGTTCAGGAGACAATTGGAGTAAATGGGAACAATTGTTTACCCAAGAACGAAAAATGTTTGACCGTACTTATCGAGGTCAGCCTTATACTTACAATACTACTGGGGGAGTACAGAATGCTGCACTTTCTGTTCGATACTCCTATACGCCAGATACCCGAACGATTTATTTTGGGCATAGTATGGGTGGAGTAATAGGACGAGAAGTAGATGTGAGCTACCCAAATAGTGTTGGAGGATTCGTATCATTCGGTAGTCCATTCGATGGAGCTAATATTGCCAATTCAGTAAGAAACGGAGCTGCTAATTCATTCATTTCCGATGGCGTTGATAAGGTTACAAGAGGGCCATCGCGCCAGTTAGGTCCAGTAGTATACATAATTTGGAATTTGGTAGTGGACGATGTGGTGAGAAGTATCCAAGACAAGCTAACAAACGTATATTCACAAAATGATCAAGGGATAACCGATTTACAAGAAGGAAGTTCCTATCTGCAAAGTGGTATTCGTAATTCACAAACAGTTACACCAAAAATTCATGTCTACGGCAACGAACAAAGCCCAGTCTTGTGGAGGTACGCCTCATCTGCCAATGAGTATTCAAACGGCCGGCCAGCTTTTAATGACACTTATTTTGTAGACTTTGCAAATACAGCTGGTGATGTATACGAGGCGGCAATGTGGATAAATTATGGGGCAGCAGCAGCAACTGGCTGGTTTACATTTGGCATTGGCGCAATTTATTTTTATTGGGTGGGCAATGGTTGGATGGATGGCAAAAACTGGTGGCGCTATGATTCTGAGAGTGGATGGAATAGCCTGATTGGTGCAAACACCAGTTCTTATAAAACCGTTACCTACACAAATTTTAACTACAACCTTTTCTCGCAATGTTTGTACAATTCAGGTGGCTACGGCAGTAGTTATTATCCTAATCGTTATCAGCAATGTGCTGCCCAAGCTCAGGTCACCACTACTTATTACTATTACAGCCCAGTAAACGGGCAAAGCGATGCCTTTATCAAAGCTCCTTCGCAAACCGGCTACAACTCTGCCTGGAGCAACAATGCCACCACTATTGAAGCATTTGGAGTGAACCATATTGAGATGTTGGATAACCCGAAGGTGGCAGATGTTATGAGGGGTATTTTTGATAGAACAATATCTGGAGTAGATCCTTTTTTCTTAACCCCTAGGAGGTGATGCGTTTGTTTTCAACAGTTGCAGTGTTGCTATGGCTAGCAGCACTGCAATCCTGTAATAAAGAAAGTGCATCTTCTGGAGAGCCTCAACTGCTTTGGAAATCTTCTTTATCAGATGGAAAATTGATTAGTGCATCTGCCCATGCAGATATTCAGTATAATGGTGGTGTTTTATTGGGAGGAATGGACAATGGTCGTTGCCTATATTTAGTAGATATAAGAGATGGAAAAATCCGATGGAAATGGAACGACTACATGACAACCGATCTTGGTTGGCTTATGCGCTGGCCCTATATTAAAGATAACAGAGTTTTTATTTTAGACGGACACCATCAATATTGCATCAATTTAGACAATGGTGAAACACTTTGGAAGAGGAGGAATGTTTCTGACTTCGGAACTCTGGCTACAGGAATAAATAACAATTACCTAATACCTGCAGCGTACTACCCTAATGGAGATGGTACCAACGAAAGCAAGATTTTAATAGGCAATTTAGCTGATGGAACTAGTGAAGATATATTTTTGATCCCAGAATATACTCGTGCATATACAGACCCCAACCAGCAAAAAGGAAACATAGTTAGCAGTGATACCGTGAAAATAGGGAGTGAAAAGGGTCTATTAATATTCTTTTGGGATCCGCTAGAAAACTACAAACTCAACATCTTTATAGGCCTCTATAATATAACACAGAAAAAATGGGTTTATAGCAAAAAACCTTTTGCCCTGAATGCCAGCTATACTATTGGACCACCTGCCATCTACAATAATAAGGTAGTGAACAGCGTGGGTAAAACGCAGCAATGCCACGATCTACTAACTGGAGATATACTGTGGACACGCCAACTGAGCGACATCAACACAGCCTACGATACTTTCGTAGATGGCAAAATCCTTAGCACCACCCAAGACCGCATCACCCACTGCATAGACCCCGCCAATGGCAGAGAATTATGGGCACTTACCACCTCTGGCAACCCCGGCATCGTGCGCGAGCTAAACGGCATCGCCTACATGGTGGGAGGCAATGCCAAGCTGTTTGCCATAGATGTGGCGGCAGGAAAAATCTTGTGGCAGTTCAGCTCGCCCGATGAAAAGATCAATAGAAATGCTTTTTGGCAAGAAGGAGTGCGCGTGGTAGCTGGCTCCAGTGAGCAGAAAGGAAAAATAATTGTATCGTCCTACTTAAATGCTTTTTGTTATGAGGCAGCGCGTTAGTTATCTATCAAGCAAGTGAATTCTCTAAACTTATTTCATCTTCGTAACTTCCAGAAAATATGAGGCGTTTGTTGTTATTATTTTTAATGGCAGCCACCTCGTGCACCTCCATTTATTTACCCAACGCCCAAAATGTTCCAACTTTCAAAGAAGCAAAGGAATTTCAAGGCAATGCTCAAGCACAAATTTTCCTACCCCCGTTTGCCCATAGCTTTCAAGCACAAGCCGCGTACTCACTTACTAACCATGTAGGTGTAGCGGCAAACTATTCCTATTCGCGCACCACTACAAAAGGTGAAGGCCAATTGGGAGAATTTGGCATTGGCTATTATACCACCACAAAGGGTAAAAATTACTTCAGCGCATTCCTTGGTTCTGGCCTTTCATCCTCAGAAGACGCTACCAATAATTTTGCATTCTTTCTATTTGGCAACCCAGACCCCAACGCAGCAACAAGAGAAAACGCAACGAGAGTGAAAAGCAATTACACCAGCTGGTTTATACAACCGAGCTATGGCTTTATTCTCTCTAATCATTTCAATTTGATTATTTCAATGAAAAGTAGTCTTATCAATTTTGAAAATACTTATTACGGAAAAATTTTTATTCTATCAGAAAACCACAGGTCTTCATATCATTTTGAACCCTCGGCTACACTTAAAATTAACTTCGATAACAGTCATTTTAGCTTTATTGGGCAAGGTGGCATGCATTTAACCAATGATAAAGATCCAAAAGCATTCACTAATTTTATCAGATTGGCGGTTGGAGTCCAATGGAGATTTTTACCTTCTCATAAAAAGAGTGAATAGGCGACTCGATTTATACTCACTGAGATTTGCCATTTTTCAATACGCTCTTGCAAACAATACGCGTTGACTGGAAGGCTTTCCTGAAAAAACACATTTCCCGTCCTCGAGTTCTCCGTCTAACGGAATACAACGAATAGTGGCTTTCGTTTCTTCTTTTATTTTTGTTTCTGTTTCCGCTGTCCCATCCCAATGAGCAGAAACAAAACCGCCCTTCTCATCCAATACTTTTTTCAACTCTTCGTACGATTCAACTTTGTTGATTTTTTCGTTTCTGAATTTTAGTGCTTTCTGGTAAATATTCTGTTGGATGTCTTCCAATAACTTGGCGATCTCACTTACCACCGAGTCCATCTGCATCACCTTCTTTTCTTTTGTATCCCTGCGCGCAACCTCTACCGTTCCGTTATCCAAATCACGCGGCCCGATAGCGATGCGAACAGGCACCCCTTTCAATTCATACTCAGCAAACTTAAATCCTGGCTTTAAATTATCACGATTATCAAACTTTACAGATAAGCCCAGAGCACGCAATTCCTTGGCAATGCTTTGGGCCTTCGCAGAAACTTTGTTCAGTTCTTCTTCACTTTTGAAAATAGGAATGATCACGACATGAATAGGTGCCAATTTGGGAGGCAATACCAATCCATCATCATCAGAGTGCGCCATGATCAATCCGCCAATCAAGCGAGTGCTCACACCCCATGACGTCCCCCACACTTTTTCAAGTTTTCCTTCTTTATTGGTGAATTGAACGCCAAAAGCGTCCGCAAAATTCTGACCTAAAAAATGAGAAGTCCCTGCTTGCAAAGCCTTTCCATCTTGCATCATCGCTTCGATACAATAGGTATCAACAGCACCGGGGAAACGTTCTCCTTCTGACTTTTTTCCTTTAATCACCGGCATAGCCATAAATGTTTCGGCAAATTCTGCATACACATCCAACATTTGCTTTGTCTCTGCGATAGCTTCCGCTGAAGTAGCATGTGCCGTGTGACCTTCCTGCCAGAGAAACTCTGCAGTACGTAAAAAAAGTCGAGTACGCATTTCCCATCGCACTACGTTTGCCCATTGGTTGATCAACAATGGCAAATCGCGATACGATTGAATCCATTTTTTATACGTACTCCAAATAATAGCTTCGCTGGTTGGGCGAACAACCAGTTCCTCTTCCAATTTCGCTTCCGGGTCAACCATAAGCTTGCCCGGCCTGGTAGGATCCGTCTTTAATCGATAATGGGTTACGATTGCGCATTCCTTCGCAAAGCCCTCGGCATTTTTTTCCTCCGCTTCAAACAAGCTTTTGGGCACAAACAAAGGGAAATAGGCGTTTACATGCCCCGTATCTTTAAACATCTTATCCAATGCCTGTTGCATTTTTTCCCAAATGCTATACCCATATGGTTTGATCACCATACAGCCACGAACGTCCGAATTTTCAGCCAAATCGGCCTTTTTTACTAGGTCAATGTACCATTGCGAATAATCGTCTGCCCGGCTGGTGATCTCTTTTCCCATTATTTTTAGCTTGTATTGCGTTTTGAACGCGCAAATATAGAAGGAATGCCAGTATCCTTTCGATCAGTGGTTTCCCAATATTAGAAATTAACCTACGGCTACATTTTCTCGACAAATTTGGTAACTTTCTATATCTAGAATGACTAGATTTACGTTAATAACGTAGAAACAATAAATTCATCTTTATGAAAACGAGATTTGGTTTCCTTTTTCTAGTGTACACCGTAGTTCTTTCAACTGCTATGGCTCAAAACAGAGAAGATGACGATATGTATTTTACTGCGAAAGATCGCGCTGTCTTGAATGCTGCATTGCAAAAAGATAGGCAGGAAATTTTTGCCTCTTCGAACGTGAGACGAATCACCGAAAGTGAAACGGCTGCTACTATCAACCCTACAGATAGCTATTCTGCAAGAAATGTGAATCCTGAATATATCTCGGGCGCAAAGGTGGGAAGCAGTGCTATTGCCAGCACACAATATTTTACTCCAAACTATCAGCCAACTAGCGTGAATCAAAATTTAGCCAGCAGTTGTGCAAGCTGTGGATTTAATACTTTCAATAATAACGGGTTTAACAACGGCTTTTATAGTCCTTATAGCAGATTTGGAAACCCTTATGGAATGGCAGGGATGGGAATGATTGGTATGGGAATGAACCGCTGGGGCTACAGTAACTTTGGCATGATGGATCCTTGGATGATGAATAGTATGAATGGTTTCTATCAGCCCGGGTTTTCAATTGGTTTTGGATGGGGAAATGGATGGAACAATTTTTACAACCCGTGGGGATTTAATAACTGGGGAATGAACTCGTTCTACGGAGGAGGCTGGGGTAACAGTTGGGGAATGAATGGCTTTTATGGCAACGGATGGAACAGTTGGGGCAATCCTTGGTGGGGTGGAGGAAACACAGTGGTTATTGTAGATCGTCCAAGACCAAACTCAGCCCGCGGTGAAGAGATAGATCGTTATTATAGCACGAATGGAAACCGTGGAGGTGGTAATTCAGGTGGTCGAGTTGCCACATCAGATAATTCTCAACAGTACTATAACAGGGCTTGGAGAAACGATACAGCCACACCGCAACGAGGCTCTACAACTTGGAACAATACCCGTTCTTATCAACAAAGCTACAATGGCTGGAACGACAATAGTACGAGAAGCAATTGGGGTGGATCCAATGGGGGAATCAACAACGGAGGATTCAGCGGTGGTCGTTCATCTGGGTTTAGCGGTGGCGGTGGCGCTGCTCCTAGCGGTGGTGGCGGTGGTGGCGGAGCAAGAAGAGGTAGGGATTAACCCTGGTTTTTCTAATCTAAAAATTCAAACTAATGTGCATTAGACGTTGGGGGCGATGGCTCGGTGTTATAGGTGTGTTCATTTCTGTTGACCTAAATGCCCAAAATTATTTCGTTGAACAGGCACTATTGTTTTCAAGACAGAGTGCTGGGGGAAGTGCTCGCATACAGGCAATGGGGGGCGCACAAGTCGCGCTTGGTGGTGACTTTAGTTCTGCTCAGTCAAACCCAGCTGCGCTGGGAATGTATAATCGCAATGAAGTAACAATTAGCCCGGCACTGACTTTTCAAAGTGCTGACGCCACCTACACCACGTGGGATTTTGACGCGAACAATGATATTTTTTCGAATAAAACAAACAACTCGTTCTCAAGCGCAAATGTTAGTCTTCCCGGCCTGAGTGTTGTGTTTGGCGCGGGCAAAAGCGATGAAAAAGCGCCCTTTTTGGGAGGCACCTTCGCTATCACTCTCAATCGCATCAATGATTTCAACGGAGGATTTGAGTACCGAGGGCAAAACAATACGAGTTCGATGATCGATTACTTTTTGGAGGTGTCAAATGGTAAAGGTCGAACAAAGGATCAATTCAATCCAAGGTTTGATCCAAATAGAAGCCCGCCAGGGCAAGGTGATAATGTAAACACGCCAGCCTACCTAGGATACAACAACTACTTGATTGGCCCTGATCGCTCGCCAGATGACACAATATATTACTCGGATGTCATAGGCAAACCCTTTCAGACAGAAAAAGTAAAAACATCCGGTTCTCAAAACCAGTGGAGCATCTCATATGGTGCCAATTTCAATGATAAGTTTTTTTTGGGTGGGGGTCTTGGAATTATGTCTGTAAGGTATGGTTATGACAAAACATACACGGAAAACTATGAAGGTCAAATTATGCTTGCCCCGTGCAACGACTGCTTCAATAATTTTACGTTGCGGGAAACTCGTACCACCACCGGCAGCGGAGTTAATTTAACACTTGGGGCACTTGTTAAACCTGTTGATTTTTTCCAGTTTGGCTTGTCGTATGTTACTCCTACAGCTTATCAGTTAACTGATAACTACACGGCCAGCATGACCTCTCGTTGGAATAACTATGATTATTACGGCACTGGCGAAGTTATATTGAACAACGAAAGCTTTAGCACGGAAGATACCGATCCAAGGAATCCTACTGATCCAACTAGCTATAGCATGGTCACGCCTTCTCGGCTCACCGCTGGCGCTGCCATTTTTATCCCGAAGAGAGGGTTCATTACAGCCGATGTCGAATTTGTTAATTACAGCAAGGCAACTACCAGTAGCTTTACTGAGCAGTTGTACAGTTTGACCATCGATGCTCCGAGCGAAGTAAATAATCGAATTAGTTCACGCTTTCAATCTGTAACTAACTTACGAATAGGTGCTGAATATAGAATCAAAAAATTCAGACTGCGAGCCGGGTATAACATCATGGCCGATCCTTATGTGCGAAGACCAACCGATCGAATCAACTACTCGCTCACTAGCATGAACTCTATTACCGGAGGGCTTGGTTACAGAGATTCAAAATTCTTTGTCGATGTGGCCGTTATTAACACTCAAGGTGTTGGCTATTATGTTCCGTATGCGGTAGATTCTCCTGTGAGCCCCTCAGTTGATTACAATAATTCAACAACTAGAATCCAGTTTACTGTCGGATTTCCTTTCTAGAGATTGATTTCTTTTATGATCTTGTTGGAATCAATTTGATCTCCACGAATTGTAATACTTGCTTGCTTATAAAAGGAAAGCCGCTGCGAACGCATAAATTCGATTTGATCTTTCAATCCGTCTATGCCATTTGATTTTAGTAGGGGGCGCTCTTCTCCATTTGATAAAATAATCCGCCTGGCAATTTCCATTGTAGGCACATCCAAAAAAATAGTAGTACCAGATTGGTTCATGTTAGCCATATTTTCAAAAAAGCAAGGCGCACCACCACCGGTAGCCATCACAAAAGAAGAACCTGACTGGGTCCACGATTTCAAAATTTGAGATTCAATTTTTCGAAAATAGTTTTCCTTTTTGTCTTTAAAAATCTGCGGAATTGTTTTCATTTCCGCCTTTTCTATCTCTACATCTAAGTCCACATAAGGCAGCTTCAACTTGGTTGCCAGTTCTTTGGCTAATGTTGTCTTCCCTGAACCAGGAAGTCCAATCAAGAAAATCTTCATTGAACTAACTTTAAAACTTCAGCTGAGGAAGGCGTGTCATTGTGATGCCAATTGCCCAATACGGTTCCGTTTTTCCAAAGTGCAATACCGGGATTAGATCGAATGATCGTTTTTAAAACAGTTGCATCTGAATAATAGTAAGGCACCGCCAATTGATGCTGATGGCGGAAGGCCTCCATCTGCTCAGAGGCGGAAGAAGTCAACACAAAGCAATCTACCTTTCCTTCCAATTCCCTCGTCAGCTTTTTAATGGCTTCCATATTTTCTACAGACGCTTTCTTTACGTCATAGATGACAATCATTAATCTGTCCCCATCAAATGTGTACTTGGTTTTGTCTTCTCCTTCAGGGCTGGTAACAGCGTAGTCGGTGATCTTTGGTTTTATTTTGTCTTCATTCAAGACGCGGGATGAAACATAAGTATATCCAGCTTCAGTAATATACTTGTCTGACTTCACTTCTTTTCCGTCCTTTTCAAAAGAGTATTCAATAATAGGCTGCTCTTCTGGAATCATCTGTTGTGGAATTGTATTACCAATCCGATACGCTCTAAAATCAATGAAAGGCAAATGCTGGATGACGTAAATGCCCAGGAACAAACAGATCAACGTAGTAGCCACTACGATGAAATTTCCTTCGCGTGTTCTCAACATAGCCTTGTAACTTTTGCGATACCAAAACAAATGAAGCACGAAAACCATAAGTACAATGTCCTTGGTAAAGGACTCCCAGGGAGTGAGCTTAATGGCATCGCCAAAACAACCACAGTCTGTCACTTTATTAAAATAGGCAGAATAGAAAGTCAGAAACGTGAAGAATACCATCAAGGCAAGAAGCACCCAGGTAGTCAGATTCATTCGCCAATAAATCAGAATAGCAACGCCCAAAGCCAGTTCTAAAATGATCATGATCATTCCAATCTCCAGTGACCAGGGAATGAAATAATGAAAGAACGAACCAAAGTCTTCGGCAAATACTTCAAAATATTCTTCCATTTTGATTTGAGTGCCGATCGGATCGTTTAGCTTAATCAGACCTGAGAAAATGAAGAGTCCTCCTACAAAAAAGCGGGAGAATTGGTCAATGACTTTATTGAACATGTGTAAATTGATAAGGCTTCAAAATAACGAAAAAATTACATTTAACCCCCGATTAGGTTAATAGGCGTTGTTAAAGATTTATTAATTTGTTTTGGCACCGATTGGTAATTAAAAGTTCAATCTTTGTTCTTCAAATAAAAATTGCATGAGAAAATTTTACCGTGCCCTAATAGCTTTTTTTCTTTTTCTTCAAATCCAGGTTCCAGCTCAAGTTGCACTTTCCTCCTCTCCTTACGTGCAGGATTTCAATAGTCTTTCAAATGGAGCAGATAATACCCCCGTCTCTACACCAGCACCTCCAAATGGTTGGTCTTTTCTGGAAACTGGCACTGGTGCTAACACGTCTTATCGGCCGCATACTGGCAGCGGCAATTCTGGCGACACCTATAGTTTCGGTGCGACTACCAATACGGAAAGAGCTTTTGGACAACTTCGGTCGGGATCTGTTATCTCAACGATTGGTGCGAGTTTTCAAAATAACACAGGCTCCACTTTGAATTCGATAACAATTTCATACGTAGGAGAGCAATGGCGTTTAGGCGCTTTGAGTCGCACCACTAACGAGAAAATGGATTTTCAATTCAGCCTTGATGCCACATCGTTGAGCTCACCAAATTGGACAGACGTCAATGAATTAGATTTCACCCCACCGATAACTGCTGGTACAGTTGGTGCTTTGGACGGAAATGCTGCTTCTAACCGCGTTACCGTCACTTTTACAATTGTAAACTTAAATATTGCACATGGTTCTACTTTTTGGATTCGCTGGAATGATGTTGATGCAACTAGCTCGGATGACGGGCTCGCTATTGATGATTTTCAATTAACGTTTGCCAGTGGCGATGCTACTCCTCCTATCTTCACAATTAACTATCCCAAAACATCCAACCTCTCCGACTCTGGTTTCGACCTCATCACCAATCTAAACGAACCAGGCAAAACTTATTTTGTAGTACTGCCTAACAATGCGCCAGCGCCTTCTTCATCACAAGTCAAAAATGGACAAGATGGGGGGACACCCCCGGTGAGCGCAATATCATTTAGAACTATTGACGTAGCAAATGCCGCTACCGACTACAGTACTGCCGTTTCTGGCTTAGCGTCTGCCACTGACTATGATGTGTATGTAGTGGCCGAGGATTTGGTGCCGAACCTGCAAACAGCACCCGTAAAATTAGATGTGCTAACCAATACGGCTGGTGATATAACTCCTCCAACCTTTACCGCCACCTATCCAAACGTCAACACTGTTTCTGCTACTTCATTCACCGTTCGTACAAATTTGGATGAAGCAGGAAAAACTTATTTTGTAGTGTTGCCTGCTGGCGCCACCGCACCTTCATCCGCGCAAGTAAAAACGGGGCAAAATGGAAGTGGCGTAACCGTTGCTTTGAACTTGGCAGGAACTATCAACGTGACGTCAGCCGCTACAGAGTTTACTTCCTCGGTAGGCGGACTAAGCCCTTCAACCGGTTATGATGTTTACATTGTAGCGGAAGACAATGTGCCTAATCTTCAAATTAGTCCAACCAAAATAAGCGTTATTACTAGCGCACAATATTTGGAAAGCTTCAATGCGTGTGACGGAACAGCATCTTTCTCACAATTCAGCACAACAGGCGCGCAGGTTTGGGGTTGTACGGATTTCGGAAGAAATGCAACCAAAGGCATCCGCATGAATGGATTTTCAGGTACTGCACAGTTAAATGAAGACTGGTTGATATCGCCTGTTACCACCTTAAGTGCAAATGCCAGCCTTACATTCTATTCTCAATTTTCGTTTGCAGGGCCGTCTCTTCAACTAAAAATCTCCACTAACTTTTCAGGCACCGGAGATCCATCATCAGCTACATGGACTGATTTGAATGGAAACTTCCCAACGGTAGCAGTACCTTCTACTAGCACTTCACTATCCGATTGGACGCAGAGCAACGTAGATTTATCTGCCTATGCTTCGCAAAACGTGTATGTGGCTTTTGTGTATACTTCTACCACTGGTACGAACACCGCGGCTCGCTGGACGTTGGATGACATTAGCTTCAATAATGCAGCAGCCAGCTATTTAGAGGCTTCACCCTCCTCATTATCATTTAATGCCGGAGCAACGGTGAAAAGTTATTCGCTACGAGGATTCAACCTATCGAACAACGTTACCGTCAACGCGCCCAGTAATTTTACTGTATCGAAAGACAACACTACTTTTTCAGGTTCCATTTCGTATACACCCGCAGAAATTGCTTCAGCCCAAAATGTTTTTGTCAAGTTTGATGCTCCCGCTGGCGCAAACACATTCACAGGAACAATTACAAACACTTCCACTGGAGTTTCTACCAAGAATATTTCTTGTCGAGGAACGGACAAGTCACAGACACTAGATATCACCACGTACAATTTAGAATTCTTTGGTACAGACGTGAAGGATACGGGTGGAGCGGAATTCGGGCCGATTGATGATGCCTTGCAGGTTTCCAATGTTATTACTGTGCTCCAGAATATCGGTGCAGATATTTTTGCTGTGCAAGAAGTAGCCGATGATGTTGCTTTCAATCAACTTGTGAGCAACCTGCCTGGCTTTAGTGGAGTGTTGGCTAACAGATGGTCCTATTCTTTTGATCCACCTGATGCGAATTTTCCACCCCAAAAAATTGGGTTTATCTACAATAATTCGACCGTTCAACTGGTGAGTTCCAGAGTCATGTTTACTCAACTTTACGATGCGGTTAGAGCAGGGAACACAGGTTTATTGCCGGGCTACCCAACTACCGCCTCCAGTTTTTGGTCGTCTGGAAGATTACCTTTTATGGCCACATTTGATGTTACTGTTGCAGGCGTCACAAAGAGAGTGAGGGTGGTTAATATTCATGCAAAATCTGGGTCGGCTACGGGAGATTATAACCGAAGAAAATACGATGTAAAAGTGTTGCACGATTCGCTGGTGGCAAATTATGCAAACGACAACATCATTCTGCTGGGTGATTACAACGATGATGTAGATGTTTCTATTGGCGCACCCACCAATCCCGAATCGACCTATAAAGTCTTTGTTGATAACACGACTAATTTCAATTCGCTTACGTTGGCCATTAGCCAAACAGGAGCTTTTAGCTTCCCCAGTTCGAGTAGCTTTTTGGATCATCTTACTACTTCCAATGAATTGACGAATTCATATATAAGTAATTCCATCATTGTAGAAGATCCAAGGACCTACATTTCCAACTACGTCAACACTACTTCCGATCATTTACCAGTGTCAGCGCGTTTCTTGCTGTCGGTGAAAGCAGATCAAGCAATTACATTTAGTGCGTTGCCAGCTAAAACCTTTGGCGATGCGGCTTTTACCCTCTCCGCTTTTTCTACATCCGGTTTACCCATTTCCTATGCAAGTTCAGATGCTACCATTGCGTCCATTAGCGGTAACACGGTAACTATTTTGAAAGCAGGAACGGTAAGCATTACCGCTAACCAACCAGGCGATGCCAACTTCAATACCGCAACCAGTGTTGTTCAGTCATTGACTATCAACAAAGCCAATCAAGCGATTACATTTAGTGCGTTGACAGCTAAAACGTATGGCGATGCTGCTTTTAATCTATCAGCTTCTTCTACTTCCGGCTTACCAATTACTTATACAAGTTCAGATGCTACCATTGCGTCCATTAGTGGTAACACGGTAACTATTTTGAAAGCAGGAACGGTAAACATTACTGCCATTCAAACTGGGGATAACAGCTATAATGCAGCACCAAGCGAAGTGCAACCCTTGGTGATCAACAAGGCAAACCAACAAATCATATTTGCAGCCATCTCAGAAAAACAATTTGGCGATGCTCCTTTTGCGTTGAATGCAAATACCACCTCCGGCTTGCCTATCACCTTCACAGCATTGACAAGTAATAAGGTGACCATCGCCAACAATCAAGCAACTATTGTAGCGGGAGGAAGAGTCATCATTGTGGCTTCGCAAACGGGCAATGCGAACTACAATGCGGCTGCATCGGTCAGTCAAACCTTTTGTATTAAACCCGCCAAGCCCACAATCAGTGTCTCATTTGCATCAGGGAATGCCACGCTCACATCTTCAGCGTCTGGCGGGTATAAATGGTTTTTAAATGGAGCGCTAATTCCCAATGCAAATGGTCAGTCTTACATTGCTACGTTGGCAGGAACCTACAAAGTGCAGGTGACCTTGGATGATTGTCTGAGCGATTTTTCAAATGATACTCCTGTTGTGATTACTGGCGATTCGCGAACGGGCAACGCATTTATTTCTCTTTACCCGAACCCGACAGCTGGCAGCTTGTTCATTTCAGGTTTAGAGCCCGAAACAAATGAATGTTCGATCGTTGATTTACTTGGACGACCGATAATGATGAACTTAGAAAAATCAGGTGACCAACATCGATTAACCACAGAAAGCCTGGTTGACGGAGTTTACATGCTGAGGGTGAACCAAAGCAACTCAGTACTTCAATTGAAATTTGTAAAAAAGAATTAGTGGAATTGGTTTATTTGGAGAGGCATCGCTTTGAAAAGAGCGGTGCTTTTTTGTTTTAAGATTTGTCAAAGTCTTGTGTTAGGCGTCTGATCGCTCCAAGCGGTCAGACGCCTTTACTTTATCTCCAACATCCTAACCACGGTGAGCGCTGCTTCTTCACCCTTGTTGCCCAATTTTCCTCCGGCACGTTCCATGGCTTGCTTTTTTGTAAGCGTGGTTAGAACCCCAAAGGCAACCGGCTTATTGGTTTTCAAATTGACTTTCATGATTCCATAAGTCACTCCTTGACAAACATAGTTGAAATGGGGGGTATCGCCTTGAATAACACACCCTAAACAGATAACGGCTGCAATGTCTTTTTTCTCGGCCTCCCATTGTGCTGCCAAGGGAAGTTCAAAACTACCGGGAACATTTTTGCGGACGATATTTGATTTCTTAACGCCCATTTTGATAAGGGCATGATAGGCACCTTCGAATAAAGGTTCAGTAACGTCTTCGTTCCATTCAGCCACCACGATGGCAAATTTTTTATTGGAGAGATCGAGTTTGCTTTTTCCTGAAACCGATTTTAGGATACCTGCCATAGAAAGTTAATGAGAACCAAAATTAGCAAAAAATGGCATGTTATCGGAAGCCAAATAGCAAGCTGGGCGAATCGATTGCGCACAAAAAAAGCAAGCTCTGATCGAGCTTGCTTTTAGATGATTCTCTTTCCTTCAAATCTGGCTACTTCGTAAAGCTAAACACGTGTTGCCCACTTATTGACTCGACTCTTCCAGAACCCAGGGTGGTTTTCGTCCAAGTCAATCCCAGTTTAAGTGATGCCGTGGTAGCTTCTTGAATTTGCACCTCCAAATTATCATTGCGTTTTATTGAGGTGGCGTTTGCATCTGTAAATGTAAATGTGCCACTGGCAGGCCAAATGACTCCGCCATTGGTAGAAGTGAACGAAGTACCAGTAAATGTCAAACTCAGATCTTTGTAAGTGCTGGTTTTGTCAACACCATCTACCGCTACCGTGTTCACTTTCCATGTGCCAGAGGTCAAGGCCGCAGTTACTTCTTCCTGACGAGAGATTTTCTTGTCGTCTGAGCAACCTGAAAAATTAATTGCTAGGCTGATGAGCGCAATCGGCAAACCGATCATTAGTATCAACCCTTTAAATTTTGATTTCATGATAGTATTTTTTTGGTTGGATTATTACTTTTTAACAAACTTCAACTGATAAACTCCTGTAGCTCCATTTAAACGAAGCACATACATTCCGCTTGGCAGATCTTGCACATTGGCTCTGTAACCGTCTAAATTCTTTTCAAGAATGATTTTTCTTTCCTTACCAGAAATGTCCATCAGGCGAGATTCTTGGATTTCAGAAATCCCTTGAATTTGCAGATAGTCTTCTACCGGATTAGGGTAGGCGGATATTGTGGGTGAATTCGTTGGTAGGTCTCCCGTCACAATTAGGGTAACATCAGCAGAAAAATCACTGGTACAGTCATCCACTTTTACGTTCACTTTGTAAACCCCTGCAGCGGTAGCATTTAACGTTGCGTTAGTCGCCCCGGAGATAGCATTTCCGTTAAGGAACCATTGATTGCCTGTTGTTGCATTAGAAGTTAAAGTGGGCGTTTCAGTATTAACATTTGTAAGAGTGACCGTTGGTTTAGCCGGCTTGATACAGAAGCTACGCTCAACTGGCGTAGCCGCAAGAAACGTGCTGTTTCCAGCTTGATTGGCCGTGATGATTGCTCTCCCCGCTTTCACGATTGTAACCTGCGAGCCGCTCAACGTTACTTTGTCGGACGCTGTTGAAAATGTAACGGCCAATCCAGAAGTAGATGTCGCTGCTAAGGCGAAGGCTTGATCTCCCACAACCTTATCTGTTAGAGCCGTAAACGAAATCGTCTGACTCTGTTTCACCGTTGTGGCGGTAACAACATTGGAGGGCAGAGAAACGACTGCCCCATTTACTGCGCGAACCCGATATTGATAGGCTACTCCAGCCGCGAGTCCGGTTACTAATTCGGATGTGCCTGAAATCGCTTTTGAATTGTATCCGGTAATGAAAGTTAAGAAATTGTCAGATGAAACATCTAATTGATATCCGGTCGCACCCGTCACAGCTCCCCAATTCGCGGTGAAACCATTAGACGTAATACTTGACGCGGCACTGGCAATCGGAGCAGACACGATCAACGCATTGGACGTATTGCTCGCTGCAGAGACGCCAAAATCGTTGAAGGCAATGACCTTGTAATAGTAAGTAGTGTTTGTCAAGATAGCATTATCAGAGAAAGTAGTTGCGTTGGCAGCTACTGCTCCGATGGCCACGAACCCCGAACTAGCACTCGTTGACCTTTGAACCTGATACCCAGTTTCGTTGGTGGCATTGTCCGTCCATGAAAGATTTATCGCTGCCGGTGTGTTGATGGCCTCGGCAGTCAAAGCCGTAGGCGCTGCTGAAGGAACCGTTCCTCCTCCGACCGAATAAACAGAGATCGTACTACTTACTTCGTTGGAGACAACTACTAGAGGAACGCCCGTAGGGCTGTCTTCTGCTTTAATAAAGAAAATACCTTCAGATCCAAGATCGCCTACACCCGCAGTGGTGACGCTACGGCTGTTGACCCACTGCACAAAAACGGGATTAACAGGATCTGTGACATTATAGACCATCACTCCACCAATGCGCTCCAAAGCAATCAAGGCATACGTTTTTCCGTCTAATGTGGCAATCGATACTCCTTCCGGTTCTGGTCCTTTGTTATCGCTACGGTTTTTTGGAGTTACGCCACTATGGTTGGCATTGAAGATACTTCCGTAAGTGGTATTGGCCAAAGTTATTCTTTCAAACTGATCACCACTGTCAAAGACTTGTTCCAGCCCGGTAGCTGTTGGTTTCCAAATAGAAAAAGAACGAGCACCCAGTACATGAATTTCATCAAAGTCACCGTCACCATCGACATTACCCGTCTTGTTGGTTACCGTTAATTTACCCAAGATGGGGTTGTTCTTTAGCAATGTTGCACTTGGAAATGCAGTTGGATCTAGTACGTAGCCAGTATTTCCAACTTGAATTTCCTCATTGTAGATGCTTCCTTCTGGTCCTACAGTTGATCCAGCTCTTGGATAAACTCTTGAATCGCCTTCATTGGCCGTCACCAAGTAATTAACTCCACCTACGCTAAATCCTGCAATCGCGTCTGGTTGGTACATTCCTTTGATAGGTAAATTGGTAATGTTAACATTGGCCAATCCACCGGGATTATCGGAAGCATCCAATCCATTTTTCAAAAGACTGTGATCTTTCAATCCCAAAGGCCTGATGGCAGTAAACGCTTTCGTTGCAATATCCAACACTGCAATAGCATTGTTTTCCTGAAGCGTAACATAGGCAGTATTTCCGTCCGCAGAAAACGCGATGTACTCCGGCTCGAAATCTTTAGATACAGTGGCATTCAGTCCATAAATCCGTATCCCTTGAGTTCTTAGAGCGGCTAGCTCAGCATCGTATGAATTGAAGTTGACTTTCGTCACATTCGCTTGTGTTAGGTTGGCAATGCCGCCAGAAATATCAATGATGCTCACGGTTCCTTCCGGATCGATGTCGTACGCATCGCTAGGCTCGCCTTCATCGGCAGTAAGCACTAAGTTACCGTTCGGGCTAAACGTAAGCATATCGGGCATAGAGCCAACCGTAACTTGCTTCAACAATGCACCGTCTTTGTCAAAAAACAAGACACTTCCTGCGTCTGTGAGATTGGTTGTTTCGATGGCAACTGCCACAATCCCGTTTCGAACTGCAACACTGTTGATCCCTCCGAATGGCGCGATATCGATTGTGGCGATGTTTGACATGGCCAAAGGATCGTTAAAGTCCACAATATTCATCTTCCGTCCCAACGAATTGACGATGAACAGTCTTTTTGAAGTTGGATCATAAGCCGAAATTTCAGCGGAATTTCCTGGGTTAGGGCCTACGTTAAGATAACTGGAAACAAAACTCAACTGAATCTCATTGTTTGGCGCGGGTGCGGCCGGAAAATCATTGTCAAAAACAAAGATATCTCGTTTTGGCGTTGCGCCTAAACCTATGGCAGCCGAGTTTGCACCCAGTGAAACCGAGAATGTTTCAGAACCTTCTAGGTTAGCGTCATTTTGTATAGTAAGCGTAGCGGTACCGGTTGTGGCACCGTTAAGGATCGTTATTGTAGGGCTGCTTAATGTATAATCCGAAGCTGTAACGCCAGCTCCAAGTACATTAATTTTTAGCGTTTGGTCACCCACAACCGGAGCGGACGCTGTGGCTGTCAGTGTAATAACTGTCGAGGCGGTTTCGCTTCCTACTACAACACTGGTAGAGAGCACAGCTGTAGGATTAACGGCAATAGAATAGACAGAAACAGTAGCACTTATTTCATTAGAAATTACCACTAATGCATTGCCGGTTGGACTATCGGCAGCCGAGATAAAAATAATGCCCTCTGAGCCCAAATCATCGGAGGCAACGGGAGGATTTGATCTCTTGTTATTATACCCAACAAATATTGGAGCCGCAGGGTTTGTGACATCATAAGTTACAACACCACCTATCCGCTCTAAGGCCACAAAGGCATATTGTTTACCATTAATCTCTGCAACAGCTACACCTTCAGGCTCAGGCCCCTTGTTATCGCTGCGGTTTTTCCTAGCCGGTGTACCCGTGCTATTGTTGGCATTGAAAAAAGGACCCCATGTTGGGTCTTCAGCGGTAATACGTTCCAGTTGGTTTCCGCTATCGAATACACGCGCACCGGTGTTGCCGTTCCAAATGGTAAACGAGCGCGCACCAAATGCATATACTTCATCGAAATCGCCATCGTTATCGGTGTCACCAGTTTTGTTGGTTACTGCAAGTCGTCCGAGTGCAGAGTTATTTTTCAAAACTGATGCATCCGGAAAAGCAGTTGGATCCAGGTTTAATGAACTAAAGGTTACCTCATCTGTAATGCCTGTGTACTCGCGGGCATCGCCTTCGTTCGCAGTAATCACATATGGCACTCCCACTACTTCATAAGAAGCAATGGCATCCGGCATATACATGCCTTTTACTTTCCACGAACCAAAAAATATGTCACCCGACACATCTGACGCATCAAATGAGTTTTCAGGTAAAGAGTGGTCCTTGAAACCCAGCGGCTTGATGTCCGTGACCGTTTTAGATACCAAGTCAATAATAGCTATGGCATTGTTTTCTTGAAGCGTCACCCATGCTTTTTTGGAATCCGCAGAAACGGTAATGTACTCCGGCTCCAAATCTTGTGAAACTGTTGAGCCTGGGCCAAAGATGCGTACTCCCTGGCTCTTAAGTGCTGCCATCTGACCGTCAAACGCATTGAAGTTGATCTGAGTAACATTTGCCTGCGTAATGTTGGCTACATCTGCCGGAACAGTTACGCTGGATAAGTCCACTAACGTGATCGAACCTTCAGGGTCGCTCAGCGTGGGTGTATAAAAAATCGGTTGAGCTTCATTGGCGGTCAACACAAATTTTCCATCTGGCGTGAAAGTCACCATATCAGGAAGATTCCCTGCATCTACAGATTTTAAATGGACACCATTGGTATCAAAAAAGGCCACCTTACCGTTGGTAGTAGTTGCGTTTTCAACCGCGACCGCCACAATGCCATTCTTTACAGCGATGCTGTTAAGCCCCGCGCCATAAGGTGCCATGTCGATGGTTAAGATACTAGTAATTGCTGCAGGATTGGAGAAATTGAGAATCTCCATTTTGTTCAATAGCGAGTTCACCACAAAAAGGCGATCCGTTCCCGGATCGAAAGCAGATATTTCAGCTGAACTACCTGATTCAGGCACTTTAAAATTACCCGTGTAAGTGAGATTCAACGCATTGCTAGGTATGATTGGAGTTCTGTCATTGTCTTTGATGAAAACGATATGTTGCTTAATCGACCCTAAACTTCCATTGGTAACAGAGCCAAGTTGAAGTACTAGATATTTATCTTGACTCGCAGTTGAATTGTCTACGATTTGAAGAGAGATATTTTGCGAAGCCGTTGAATTTGCAGGAAAAGTAACCGTCTGGTTCGTAAACGTATAGTCCGTTCCTGCCACCGCAGTACCACCTACCACAGTAACTTGGCTTGAAACTGCACTCGTGCTGGTGAAAGCAATGTTAACTGCGATTGACAATGTTCCTCCTGTTTCGGTGGTGTTTGTTTTGTCAGCGGCAAATGCGATAGGCGTAGGCGTTGCCGTAAATGTTCCCGGTGTTGCAAAAATATCAACCCCGTTAAGCTTTTTGACAAGAGTAGATGGAACGCCCCAGTTTTGCCCCGCATTATTATCCAACGTTAAGTTGAACAATTCAAGTGAGTATCCGCGCTCATCGGCATCCAAGGGCCAAGGTGCTACGTCATCGTAGTTTACTTCATCCACTACGGCATTTGAGCTATTCAATAACTGGATGAGCTCGCCTCCATTACCCAACACATTTCCTGTGACGGGTAAATCAACAAAAGTCTTGCCTGTATAAAACGCTTCTGCGCCTGCCTTATCGGTGGCCAAAAGAAGGAAACCATTCGCAGGTATTGCCGTCTCGGGAAGAGTGAAGTTAAAATTGTTGGCATCTTTTATTCGCAAACCACCAGCCTGAACAACGTTTGCGCTATTGTTATAAATTTCTATAAACTCAAGCGCGTCCGCCTCTGGTATGTTCAAGGCATTGTACATGATCTCGGTAATGATCAAGGGGGGTGTAGTACTGTTAAAGATTAGTAATCCGCTCGTATAGAGAATAGTCTGAGTATTGGTTGACTGGTCAACTAGGTTATTTACTGTTACAACATAGCCGATCCCATCGCTCAACGTGGAGGTTGTCAGTGTTGCCTTTTTAGTAGCATCATTATAGACAATTGACGTAATGGACGCACCTCCATTAATCGTATAGTTTGCAATATTTTGAGCGCTCGTAGTAGTCACAGACTCACTAAAGATTACCTCAATGGAAGTCGAATTGAGAATTGCTGAACTAGTTACACTTGGAGGCGCAGTATCGGCTCCAAAAGTAAATGCGGTTGTATTCAGGCTGGCAGCCGTGATAGCCCCACCAGTAAGTGTCCAATTGCTCAAATTGCTAATCAACGCTTTATAGGCAGCAAACGAAGACTGCCCAGCTCGCAACCCCGTATATAATGCTGACTCCTGCCCGGAAAGTATACTAAGTTGAGAGTCCGAGGGAAGCGAAGCGGGGCTCGCCCCATCTTCCGCATTACCAATATTGATTCTGGCAAGATGAGTAGTTGGTGTATCTACAGTAGCATCGCTAGCCGCTAGATAGGCATAAAAAGAATCAGTTGTTTGACTAAAGCCTCTATTTGCGGACCCTGCAAAAATCACAACAGCAGCAGTACCAATTCCATTTGCGGTCAAGACACCCGCATCAAGGTTGGTTATCTTAACTACCGTACCTGCGGCCACACCACCAGCTGGCGAGGTCCACTTTGTGTAAGATTCTCCAGTGTTAAAGGCTGTTGCAGCGGAAGTTGAAAGCTCGTTATCTGAAAAATATATATCAGTTCCCGCTGGGATGTCGACCAAAGCGACAAACGCTACCCAATCATTATCAACCCCACCGGCTGTATTGATTCCTACAAAGGCAATACTCCCCTGGGTGAGTTGCGCATAACTCACCGCCCAAGAAGAAAGGAAAAATAGAACTAGTAAAATTTTTCTCATAATTTGGTTTTTGATTCATCCGCAAAAGACGCCAAACAAAACCATAGTAGTATTACTGTTAGGTTAAGGCTTCGTTATCGGATTGTTCCCAGAATAAATCCGCCTCCGCGCTTTCTGGGCATAATTTGCGCCCGATATCAACGTCTCCTTTGACTACAAAAACAAAACTTTTATGCCACTCTGTCACCTTTTGGCAGCAAATACCCTGTGGCATAATCATTGACTTTGAGCGCATGTAACCTCGAAAAATTAACAATTACTGATATGGGAAAGATCATTGGAATAGATTTAGGAACCACCAACAGTTGCGTGGCCGTAATGGAGGGCAACGAGCCTGTGGTGATTGCCAATAGCGAAGGCAGAAGGACAACCCCTTCTATCGTGGGCTTTTTGGACAATGGTAAAGGCGAACGCAAAGTAGGAGACCCTGCCAAGCGTCAAGCTATTACCAATCCCAAAAATACCGTTTCATCCATTAAACGCTTCATGGGTAAGAAATTCGGTGAAGTGACTGGCGAGAAGAAAATGGTCTCATACGAAGTAGAAAGTGGCAACAATGACACCGTGCGTGTGCGCATTGGTGACAGAATGTATACACCGCAGGAAATCTCTGCCATGATTTTGCAGAAAATGAAAAGCACTGCGGAAGATTATCTTGGCACTACGGTAACGGAAGCCATTATTACAGTACCTGCTTATTTCAACGATGCAGAACGTCAAGCGACTAAAGAAGCCGGACAAATTGCCGGTTTGGACGTAAAGCGTATCATCAACGAGCCAACTGCTGCAGCATTGGCTTACGGCCTAGATAAAAAGAACAAAGACATGAAGATTGCGGTGTACGACCTTGGTGGTGGTACGTTCGATGTGTCGATATTGGAATTGGGTGACGGTGTATTTGAAGTGAAGTCAACCAACGGTGATGTGCACTTGGGTGGTGATGACTTTGATATGCGTGTGATGAATTGGCTGGCTGATGAATTTAAGGCAGACAAAAACATTGACTTGCGTAAAGACCCAATGGCTCTTCAACGCTTGAAAGAAGCTTCTGAAAAAGCGAAGATAGAATTGTCTAGCGGAAATGAAACAGAAATCAACTTGCCATATATCACTTCGGTGGATGGCGTGCCTGAGCACTTAGTGAAAAAATTGAGCCGTGCTAAGTTTGAGCAATTGTGCGATGACTTGATCAAAAGAACACTAGAGCCTTGTAAGAAAGCAATGGCTGACTCAGGGTATTCTGTGTCGCAAATTGATGAAGTAATCTTAGTAGGTGGATCAACACGTATCCCTAGAATTGTAGAAGAAGTAGAAAAGTTCTTCGGCAAGAAACCATCGAAGGGTGTGAACCCAGATGAAGTAGTAGCTGTGGGTGCTGCCATACAAGGTGGAGTGTTGACGGGTGAAGTGAAAGACGTGTTATTGTTGGATGTTACTCCACTTTCGTTGGGAATTGAAACCATGGGTGGTGTGATGACGAAGTTGATAGAGTCTAACACGACTATCCCTTCTAAAAAATCAGAAGTGTTTTCAACAGCCTCTGATAGCCAGCCATCTGTAGAAATACATGTGCTTCAAGGCGAGCGGCCGATGGCAAAAGACAATCGCACTATTGGAAGATTCCACCTGGATGGAATTCCTCCTGCTCCGCGTGGTGTACCTCAAATTGAAGTGATCTTTGATATTGATGCGAATGGAATTTTGCACGTGGCTGCTAAAGACAAAGGCACAGGCAAAGAGCAAAAGATTCGCATTGAAGCGTCAAGTGGTTTGACCGATGCCGAAATCCAAAAGATGAAGCAAGAGGCTGCAGCAAACGCAGAAAGCGATAAGAAAGAAAAAGAAAAAGTAGAAAAAATAAACCAGGCTGATTCGTTAGTATTTCAAACTGAAAAACAGCTGAAGGAGTTTGGCGACAAACTATCTGAAGGCAATAAATCGGCTATCAATGGAGCGTTGATTAAATTGAAAGAAGCTCACGCCAGCCAAGACCTGGCTGCGATTGACACTGCGATGAATGCACTCAATACTGCCTGGACTGCGGCTTCGCAAGAGATGTATGCGCAAGGAGGACAACCAAGTGCAGAGGCTCAACCGAATCCTGGCGCAGACGCCAACGCTGGCAACACGACAGGCGGAGCGGACGCTCAGGATGTGGAATACGAAGAGGTGAAGAAGTAAACAACCTCCGTTTTAAAAAAGTAAAAAAAGCCCTGCGAAAAGTAGGGCTTTTTTTTACTCAAAGCTTTTCCGTTATTAAATTAGTAATTCTCGGATTAATTCCGCGTCAGCGATTTATATTTACCTCCCTTAAAACACGCTCTATGCTAGTCGTAAAATTTGGTGGCACCTCGGTAGGCAAGCCCGAGCGGATGAAAAAGATTGCCGAACTGGTGCAGGGTATGCCGGGAAAAAAGATCGCGGTACTCTCTGCGTTAAGCGGAACAACGAATACGTTGGTGCGCATTGGAGAGCATTTGTTCGCCCAGCGCCAAACCGGAGCGCAGCAAGAGATTGCTGATCTGGAAAATCATTATTTGCAGTTCATAAAAGAACTATATTCATCTACCGCTTATCAGGCAATTGGTCAAGAAATTGTAAGCCGCTATTTTAGCCTATTTAGGTTACTGGCAGCAGGCAAATTCGATGATCGCAGCTACCGCGAGCTACTCGCTCAAGGTGAGTTAATTTCTACCGAGCTCTTCTATCACCACTTGCAAGAAAAAAAGATCGCAGCCCGTTTGCTTCCGGCTTTGCACTTCATGTCCATCGATGAAAACAACGAGCCTGAATTGGAAAAAATAAGTGAGCGCCTACAACCCATTTTGGCAACTATTCAAGCCGATATTATTGTGACGCAAGGCTATATCTGTCGGAATAACAAGAACGAAATTGATAACCTAAAAAGGGGTGGCAGTGACTATACAGCTTCACTGATTGGAGCCGCCATTCGAGCGGAAGAGATCCAAATCTGGACAGATATTGATGGCATGCATAACAACGATCCTCGCATTGTAAAAAAAACCATGCCTATTGCAGAACTTACTTTTGATGAAGCCTCTGAGTTGGCCTACTTCGGGGCTAAAATTTTGCATCCCTCCACGATCGTGCCGGCTCAAAAATATGCCGTCCCTGTAAGGCTCAAAAACACGATGGATGAAAAAGCCCCCGGCACCATCATTAGTGACAAAGGCTCACGTGGCCAGTTTAAAGCCATTGCCGCAAAGGATGAGATCACAGCCATAAACATTAAGTCCTCGCGCATGTTGCTGGCTTACGGTTTTTTGCGAAAAGTCTTTGAGGTATTTGAAAAGCATAAAACCTCTATTGACATGATCTCCACTTCAGAGGTAGCCGTTTCGGTCACAATTGATGAAAATAATCATCTGGACGAAATTGTCTCAGAGTTGCAACAGTTTGGCACCATTGAGGTAGATAAAAACCAAACCATCATATGTATAGTAGGTAACGCTCTGGCGGAAAAAGAAGCGGTCTTAAAAGAAGTATTTGAAGCGCTGGCGCCCATCAAGATCCGGATGGTCTCGTTTGGGGGAAGCCACAACAATATCTCCATTTTGGTGGATACTTCGCAGAAGGAAAAAGCACTAAATCTTTTAAACGAAGGTCTTTTTCAGCTCTAAGGCCGGCCAAAAATCCGGAACTGTAAAACGCGTGGTTGTATTTCCTTAAAATGAAATTTCAAATGCACTCGTTTGAGTTTTAATTTTTACGGCTATATTTACCCTAGACCAAACCTACCGCTATGGAAATCGCAGTCATTATTGTCTTTGTAGTTGGCTACATAGCCATTGCTATGGAGCACCCCATTAAAATCAATAAAACTGCTTCTGCCCTGTTGACAGGAGTTTTTTGTTGGACACTGCACGCACTTTCTTCTCATGGCGCACCCGGAAGCGTAACCGCGGAACTCTCGCATCATCTCGCGAGTGTATCAGAAATTCTTTTCTTCTTAATGGGAGCAATGACCATTGTAGAACTAGTAGATGCCTATCAAGGCTTTCGCCTTATCACCGACCGGATCAATACAACCAATCCAAAAATTCTGTTGTGGCTAATCTGCTTCGTCACATTCTTTCTTTCATCCATTTTGGACAACCTCACTACCGCGATCGTCATGATCTCACTGATCAGAAAACTAATCCCCAACAAGGAAATGCGGATGTTTTTTGCGGGGATGATCATCATCGCGGCCAACGCGGGAGGTGCCTGGACGCCAATTGGTGACGTGACCACAACCATGCTTTGGATTGGTGGTCAAATCTCCACCGTGAATATCATGAAAGTACTTTTCGTGCCTAGTATTGTTTGCATTTTGGTGCCATTGGTTTTCTTGAGTTTCACATTGAAGGGAGAATTGGGCGTACGACAAAATACGGCTCACATGCATACGGATGACCACGGTGAAAAAGTGAAGGGAAGCACCACCATGTTGTTGTTAGGAGTGGGAGCGTTAATCTTTGTTCCTATTTTTAAAACCATCACTCACCTCCCCCCCTATATTGGCATGCTGATGGGACTCGGAGTACTTTGGGTTGTTTCAGAATTGATTAACCCTCATGCGGATGAGGCTGCACGGAAACCCTTTACCGCTGCTGGAGCGCTCTCTCGAATTGACTCATCTAGCGTTTTATTCTTCCTAGGCATATTGTTAGCTGTGGGTGCTTTAGAATCAATGCACATTCTTACTCATTTTGCCGAAATTCTAAGTTCGACTTTTGGAGATAACCGAATCATCGTTACGTTAATTGGTCTTTTATCTGCTGTGGTAGACAACGTACCGTTGGTGGCAGCCAGCATGGGTATGTATAGCTTGGAAATGTATCCGATGGATCATTTAATCTGGGAATACCTCGCCTATTGTGCAGGCACAGGTGGAAGCATTTTGATCATTGGCTCGGCTGCTGGTGTGGCTGTAATGGGCATGGAAAAAATTGACTTTATCTGGTACTTGAAGAAAATAAGTCTGCTGGCGATGCTGGGCTATTTTGCAGGAGCAGCTTGCTATCTGGCCATCGAGCATTTCTTCATGGGCTACTAACCGATGAAGTTAAAGAGGAGTTACACCAGATTGGCCACGTAGGGTTGAATATCGACTACCTCACCATTTTGGTGTAAGTTCTTTAGTCGATTCCAAAATGCAGCGGTATAAAGCTCTTGGTGATCCATGGCAAAACAGTCGCGCAGAGGTCCGGCCGGCAACAAAAATTTCACCAATTCTTCGGGAAAAATATCGCTATCATTTACTGCGTACCAAGGCTCGGCACTCATTTCGTCATTATCATCGCGCGCCTTTGGCATATCTTTAAACGTGCAATCGGCAAGAGGTACAATTTCATCGTAGTCGTAAAACACGACTCGTTCTTCGCTCGTGACCCCAAAATTCTTAATCAGCAAGTCACCCGGAAAAATATTACTCATGGCCATTTCTCGAATGGCGTGTCCAAAGTCAATAACCGCTCGCTCTGCTTCGTCTGGTCTCGCCTGCTCCAAGTAAATGTTTAATGGCACCATCTTGCGCTCGACATACACATCTTGGAAGCAAACGATTCCCTGCCTAACAGAAACACTTTGAGAACAATCGAGCAATAAAAAATCACATAGCTGTTGATCGAAATAAGCCAATGGCAGGCCCAAAAATTCAAACCGTTGTGCATCCGCCAACCGACCGACACGATCATGCTTGGCAATAAAAAGATATTTTTCAATTACCTCTTGCCGACTGACGAATTTCGGAGGTTTAAAATGATCGCGGATGATCTTAAACACCAAATCATAGTCGGGCAATGTAAAAACCATCATCACCATGCCCGGTATGCCCGGTGCGACCATAAACTGTGAACGGTGCTGTTGCAAATGCTGGTGTAATTTGGCCACAACTAGTTCCTTTCCATGCTCCTGATGGCCCAGGTTCATATACAATTGCGCCTCTGGTTTTGAAGGCATTACCTTCAACAAGAGATCGACCAAACCTTTGGGCTCTCTTGCCTCCACCAAAAAATAAGAGCGGCTAAAGGCAAAAACATTTTTTAGCTCCTCTTCTGTAGTAAGCAGTGCATTGAGCACAATGCCATCTTCAGAATTCGTAAAAGCAAATAGCAGGGGCAGAACACGTTCGCTCACATTGCCATATCCCAGCAAGTAGGCATGTTTGTTTCGGTAAAAAAGATGAGGATAAAAAAACAAAAGAGTCGATGGGTCCGGAAGCAATGAATTCATTTTCTCCAGAAGTTTCGAAGAAGAAGTAATCAAATTTTGATCTGAAATCTCAAAACCGATTTTTTGTAGTACGGAAACAAAACCCATCTGGCGGATCGTTTGATATGATACTGAAATTAAGTCGGGTTCGATATCCTTTTCTGGTGTTGTCGAATTAAACAAAGTGAGGGCGAGATTGCCCTGGAAAAGCATTCGGCCAACCGCATCAAAAAATGTTTTAGCAAGCGTGTCGCTGCCTGTCAGTTTTTCAAATTCAACCCCCGTCTGTTTCCACCATCCTTTGTCGAGGCTCCTCGAAATAGACAACTCTCTGACAGCCTTTTCAAAGGCCCTCTCGTGCAACGAAATTCTTTCTCTTACCGCTTCACGTTGGCCATTCCATTCCCTTTGCAGGAAGCGCTGCTTCGCGTGACTTGTTATCTCATTAAATTCAGCATAAAATTTCTCGACATGCGCGTGAAGAAGGGCAGCCGCACTTTTTGCATCTATCGTATCCGGTTCGTTCACGGATTGCAGTAGAGGCAGTACAGAGGATCGCTACTTTCGCCATCCGGAAACAGATTCTCGAGTTGATGATGGCAATGCCGACACCCATGAATGACAGACTGTGTCAATGAAGTAGGGCGTTGGCAGAGCAAACAGGGCAAGCCAGTTTTGCGCTCTACAATGTCAAAGCCCGGATAGGAACAAACCGGGCAGACAGAGTTTATTTTATTGATGAGCAAATGAGTCGCTTTCTCAATTACTTTCATGCGAGTCGGATTGAACATCGCGCGCATATCCGGTTCTGCCTGAACGGCTACACCGTTCAATTGAATTTCTCTGAATGTATCTTTCAACGATTGCCAATCGGAAATTCCTTTTTGTAGTCTTGTATTCGTTCTTAAAATAAGGGCATGGGTTGGGAATCCTACTTCGATGGCAAATTCTCTAAGCTCTTTCCAAGATGAGACGTCCTGTTGCGCGTAATTGGTATTCGTTGAGATTTTACTGGCTGCAACTTCCAGTTGATTTTCCAAATCCATCAACAACAAGACCTCTTCATCGGCCGGCACAAAACCCATTTGCGGGTGTGGGCCAAATGATCCTTCGCTGGCAAGGCCAAGTGTCTCGCCTGATAGTGCGAGCGCCTGCTGAATTTTAAGACGAGCCGTAGACAATGCATCTTGCTTTCGTTCCACTTCTCCGGCAAATGTGCCAAATTGATCGGTATCAAAATCAGGTAGCACCAGCGGCACTAGTCCTAACTCTTGAAAAAGAGGAGCGATGACCTGCTCCTTTTTGTGCTGAGTAGCGATCACCATTTTCCGGCCGCGAAAAAAAGTCGTTGGTTCGCTTGAACCTGAAGCGGGGAAGTTGGCTTTGTTACTGTCCCTGACCAAGTGAGAAAGCTAGTTTGCCATCAAAGCGATTTAGATTCTCTGTTTTAATGATATCCAGACCAAGCGCGTGGACTTGATTCAGCAACGCCAGTACATGTTCATAGCTACCGGGCTGATCCATTTTCTTAGACGTAAAACGGCAGCGCCAATGATCGGTACAGAATGTTTCTGGTTGACCATCAGGGAACACCTTTACTCCGCGGTTTGTGATTAGTACGAGTTCAAATGAACCCGACTTCACCCCACTCAATATTTTTCCTAAGTCATTTGGATTTCGGTTAACTCCATTCCAATGCAAGAAAATATCCACGCCAACTAAATCCTTTTTCGCTGGCATCGTTGGTTTGAAGCTTCCTTGAATTTGTTTGCGGTTCTCTTTGTTGTATACGACCTCTTTCAATTTTTGAGGCTTTGATCCTAAGCGTTGAATAATGGCTTGTGCAAATTCTTTTGTGCCTACTTTCTCAACACTAGTACCTTCTTTGAAAAGATCGTAGGTATGGATTCCGTCTTCTAAGGTTTTCAACCACGCGTTGTGTACTTTCTCCGCCACTTCGGGTTGACCGATGTAAACCATCATTTGCACCGCACCGAGTAATAAGCCCGATGGGTTGGCCATATTCTGACCCGCTCTGCGTGGTGCAGAACCGTGGATGGCTTCGAACATGGCATACTCCTGTCCGATGTTTGCAGAACCACCTAAACCCACAGAACCAGTTATTTGTGCGGCCACATCTGATAAAATATCGCCATACAAATTCGGCATCAAAATCATATCAAAGGCTTCGGGCGTATCGGCCAATTTTGCCGCTCCTATATCAACAATCCAATGTTCGTTTTGAATGTCCGGATACTCCGCGGCCACTTCATCAAACACCTTATGAAACAACCCATCGGTCAATTTCATGATATTGTCTTTGGTGAAACAAGTGACTTTCTTTCGGCCATAAGCGCGCGCATATTCAAAGGCAAAACGAGCAATCTTTTCGCAGCCGGGGCGAGTAATGATTTTCAAACACTGTGTTACTTCATCAGTTTGTTGGTGCTCAATTCCTGCATACAAATCTTCCTCATTCTCGCGAATAATGACAATGTCCATTACTGGATGTTTGGTCGCTACATACGGATGGTAAGAGATACAAGGGCGCACATTCGAATATAGCCCAAGTGTTTTGCGGATAGTTACATTCAAACTCTTAAAGCCACCACCTTGAGGTGTGGTGATCGGTGCTTTCAAGAAAACCTTTGTTCTGCGAAGGGAGTCCCACGACTCGTTGGCAATACCCGAGGTATGCCCTTGCTCATATACTTTCTCTCCGATGTCGATTCGCTCAATTTCAAGTTGGGCGCCTGCCGCGTCCAATATTGCAAGGGTAGCGTCCATGATTTCTGGGCCAATACCGTCACCGCTTGCTACTGTTATTGCTCTTTTTGCTGCCATTTTGGAATATTTTGAGCAAAGATAAAGATTATTCCATACTTGAAAGTATTACTTTCTTCAAAGGCCATTGTACTTGTATTCTCAGTTGTAATGAATAACTTGTTGCCAGGCAAGAAAAAAACCATCGACATGGCCTGGGAAATTCAAGTTAAAGTCAACGAAAATCTATACCTGCGCAACCCTGAAAACTCGGAACTTGGCAAGAACATCGTGAACCACGGAGTTCAAATGATTGACCAAATGGGGTTGGAGGAGTTTACTTTTAAGAAGTTGGCCGCACGCTTGAAAACAAACGAATCCAGCATCTACCGATATTTTGAAAGTAAGCATCGACTTTTGCTTTATTTTTTCGAATGGTATTGGAGATGGATGGACTACCAACTGATGTTCAACACCAATAACGTAAGCGACCCCATTGAAAAAATAAATATCCTGTTGCATGTGCTTATGCTAAAACAGGATAACATGGTGGTGCCCGGGGAGTTGATGGACAAGGAAGCGCTGCATCGAATTGTCATTAAAGAAGCCTCGAAAACCTATCTGACAAAACATGTGACCGAAGATAACAAAAAACAGTTCTTCAAGCCCTACAAAGACTTTAACGCCAAAATAGCAGAGATCATTCATGCCTATAACCCCGATTATAAATACACCCGATCCTTAGGCAGCACCGTTATTGAGATGGTTCATTTCCAGTACTTTTTCATGCAAAACCTACCTTCACTTACCGATTTCGGAACAAGCAAAGACGAAAATGAGATCATTGCCTTTTTGAAAGAACTCATTCTATCCTGCAAGAGAAACTAACCACTAACCCAATGCCTACTCGGAGAAAATTCTTGACCAGTGTTTCTGCCCTCACACTGGGAGCATCAATTCCTGCGCTAAGTGAAAATCAAAAAGAAAAAAGGCTGCTAGTTCACCATGTCTTCTTTTGGTTGAAGAACCCCGGCAGCAAAGAAGATCTTGGAAAATTAATAGAGGGCGTAAGTTCGCTAAAAAAAATTGAGAGTCTCCGCATGGTAAAAATTGGTCTGCCCGCTGGCACGACTAAGCGAGACGTCATTGATGATTCCTACAGTTTATCTCTACTTACAATATTCGATGATGTGAATGGGCATGATACCTATCAAGATCACCCCATTCACACCAAGTTTGTGGAAACCTATTCACCACTCTGGAGTAAAGTGGTCGTCTATGATTCCATGGACATCTAACCAAAAAATGGCCAGTTAAACCGGCCATTTTTATTTTCCTTACACTCCGACTATAAATTCGGTTGAGGTGTAGTTCTCAAATAAGGCTTAATACGCGTTGAGCCTTTTGGAAATTTAGCGGCAATGTCTTCGTCCTTTACTGCCATAGTGATGATCACATCTTCTCCTTGTTTCCAATTTGCAGGTGTTGCTACACTATATCCGGCTGTCAGTTGCAAGCTATCAATCACGCGAAGAATCTCGTCAAAGTTTCTGCCGGTAGATGCCGGATAGGTAATGGTGAGTTTTACTTTTTTGTCTGCACCAATGACAAACACCGAGCGAACGGTGAACTTATCGCTGGCGTTTGGATGAACCATGTCGTAGAGATTTGCAACTTCAAAGGCTGGGTCTGCTATGATTGGAAAATTGACATGCGTGTGTTGGGTTTCGTTGATGTCGCTAATCCAATTCTTATGAGATTCTAATCCATCTACACTCAATGCTACGACTTTTACATTTCGCTTGTCAAATTCAGCCCGCAGTTTAGCCACCGCTCCCAATTCGGTGGTGCAGACAGGCGTAAAATCAGCGGGGTGCGAAAAAAGAACGCCCCAACTGCTGCCCAACCACTCATGAAATTTGATTTTTCCTTCTGATGTTTCTGCCTGAAAATCAGGCGCAATGTCTCCTAGTCTAACTGCCATACATTCATTTTTAAAAGTTGAATGGCAAATGTACTATTAAATGCCTACTAAATCAATAGATTATAAAAATTGAAAAATACGACCAGCAAAATTCGTAACTCTCAAATCGTACTTCGTAAATTGTAAATCGAACTTCGCTCGACTGAGCGAGTTTTCTACTTCTGCGCCAATTGCTTTTCTCGTTTTAATATTTTTGCCAGCGTACTTTGTTCCAAAACCCTTAGCGTTTCATCGCGCACGATTGTCAGGCTGTCGCGGATGCCGCAGGTTTTTTCGTTCTTGCATTCTTCGCAGCGATCGTAGAAATTCAGCGATACACAGGGCAACAAGGCAATGGGTCCATCGATTAACCGCATGACCTGCATCAGGTTAACCTCGGAAGGCTTCTTCACCAGAAAGTACCCTCCTCCTTTTCCCTTTTTGCTTTCTAAAATTTCTGCGTGTCGCAATTCCAACAATATAGCCTCCAGAAACTTATGAGGAATGTGCTGCTTTTTTGAGATTTCTTCGATCTGGACTGGCCCTTGATCGTACCGCTCGGCAAGGTACACCAAGGCATGGATTGCGTACTTACATTTTTTGGAAAGCATAATTGATCACAGTTTAAACTTTTTAATTTAGCGAAGTTTAGATACAACGATTCGTCTTGCCACGAATAACACGAAGTTACACGAATTTTATTTCGAAGTCATTGTGTTTATTTGTGCTATCGTGGCTAGGTTTAAATCCGTGAACAACATAAGGCAATGTCTCTAGTTTTGAAAATAATAAGCCGAGGTAGCTCAGGGGTAGAGCATCCTGACGGAAGCTTCAGGAAGGTTGTGAGTTCAAATCTCCTACTAGGCTCATTCGTAAAAATTTCGTTTTAGACCACACTACCAGTGATTACTTCCAAACCTCAAACCAGTACGATTTCTTCTTTTGTTCTTTTTTTATTGATCACTTGCGTGGTGCTGGGCATGAATCTTTGGGCGGTGATCAAGTATCCGAACCCTGCCTGGTATAATTATGGCGTGATCGCATTGCTTGCCCCTATTGGCGGATTTGTTTTGTATAAGATTTTCATCCGTTATAAAATTGTTCGGTTGGGAAACAATCAAATTGAAGTCAGCTTTCCGGTGTTGAAACAATTAACAAAATACCCTCTGTCAGACGTTCAATTCTGGTTTGAAAATCAGGTGAAAACAGGGAAGAAATCAGTCCATCGCGAACTAGTTGTAAAGTTTACAGATGGAAAAAAAATCTCCCTCAGCCCAAAAGAATCAACAGAGTATGAGCGCACGATCCAGTATTTGAAACAGAAATTGCCAAAAAAAAGGGTGATTACTTAATTCAAGCATAACACTGAGCTAAATTTTCCTCTGGCAAACCGACCATCATCAAATCAGAAAATCAACGAATTATCGAATTATCAAATTAACGCATTGCTGAATTTCTAAATTAACCATTACTTTTGCCGTCCCTCAAAACTCAAACGCGAGTTTTGTTTGAATGCCCAGGTGGTGAAATTGGTAGACACGCTACTTTGAGGGGGTAGTGCCGCAAGGTGTGCTGGTTCGAATCCAGTTCTGGGCACCAAATTAGCTGTTCGTTAGTGGTTTTTCGTTAATGGTTTTTGACTTTCGGTGAACCGACAACGAATAACTAACAACGATCAAAAAGCCGAAGTGGTGAAACTGGTAGACACGCACGTTTCAGAGGCGTGTGGCGCAAGCTGTGCGGGTTCAAGTCCCGCCTTCGGTACTTACATAAAAATTGCTTAGAGGCGCCTGCCTGCCGGTAGGCAGGTGTGGCGC
>VYLR01000044.1_pt1 | contig 89369 bp, 71 predicted proteins | sample 5114291 | NCBI WGS metagenome assembly VYLR01 (sample SAMN12291774, study PRJNA351875) | freshwater metagenome | isolation source: freshwater lake | place: USA: Michigan, Lansing Lake | collected 2013-08-14 | reverse complement strand
AGGGTTCCGCTCTTCCGTTCTGGCAAGAGGCAAGACAGCTATATTCGCAATCAGGTGTCGACGGTGGCGTAGCGGAATGCGAGTATCATTTGGGACTTTGATCTTCCACTACTCATGCTCGTCGCCTGTTAGTAATGCGTTCGCGCGGTAGGGTTCATTCCATCAAGGGAATACACCAAGGTCAATCAGAATGGATGCTCCTTTTAGGCGACCTCGGCAGATATTGAGTTAACTGCAGCCGTCGGCCTCCTCAATGTTCGCTTTTGTGCTCGAGAGAGTTGCGCATTACTGACCTATTTTGGCGCAAAGCAGACGGTCCCGATTGGAGTTTAGAGAGGGCTAATGAGCCACCATTGCGTCTGCGCCAATGGCGGTTAGGATTATCGACCGACGGCAGTGGGTATGGAGCCAGTTGAGCGTGACTGAGCGGCCGACAGCGGAGACCCAAGCCATTACCCTCTGCGGGGCCTGTGTCCCCACTTTTGGCATTGGCCAGAGGCTTTCAGCACGAAAATCGGCTGAGCCGCTTGCGTAATTTTCCCACCCACATTGAGGCGATATCTCTATATTGTCGGCAATTTAGCGATCTGATAGGATGGGGCAGTCTGACGACGAGTCCGTAAGAGATCCAAATAACATGATACATCACTACCCCGTCTCGCTCCTTGAGCGCGCAAAGCAACGCAATCTTCCTCTGGACACATTGATTGCGGAGGCCCTGCTAGTCGACATTCTCAATCGGCAATACCGTCCAGGCGAGTGGATCCGTGAACAGGAGGTTGCAGACCGGTTCGGCGTTTCGCGCTCCCCAGTGCGCGAGGCTTTGCGCCAAGTTGCACGGTTTGGTTTTGTGCTGGTGCGCCCTTGGCGCGGTGCCCAAGTGATTGAGTTGAGTGTTGCGGAGACCCACCATATTTTTGATTTGCTGGAGGTGGTTTACGGCGTAACTGCTCGTCAGGGAGCGACTTACCTAACCGCCGGAGACTGCGATACTTTAGAGGCAATTCTTGCCCCAGCATTTAAGGTAGCCCAAGGGGGGTCGAGGGAAGCGGCGATTGATGCTGCGTTCAACTTTGGTCGATTTATCGCCAAGCGCGGCCCCTCCCGTGCTGGCTATAATTTGTTGGTAGAGATCGGCCGTTTGGCGCTTTGGCAAAACAAGCTGCTTATGGCGGAAAGCATCGATTATTTTGAGCAGTCCGTGGGGATTTTACGGGCATTGCTGGTGTCGCTTCGTGCCGGCGATGCACACGCCTCCGAAATCTTAGCTCGCGCATCGGTGGCGTTTATTCGTAAGGCAATTTTGGAAAAAGTTAGCGCATTGTCGACGGCTTCAATGCTTGCCTCCCTGCCAAGTTCGCGCGCGGATTGACATCGATAGAAATTGTCGTCAATTTAAATTGACGACAATTTGGAAAAACGACGAGACTTTGGCCTTGGCCACATGGACTCGCGATGGGAGGACGAGATGAAGCGGCTTGGTTCTACAACGGCATTGGTTGCATTGTGTGCATCTTGGGGATTTTCAACTTATGCCTTGGCCCAATCCGGCGGCACAGAGCAGACGGCAGCCGCACCGGCGGATGAGACAGAAACCATCATCGTAACCGCCACCCGTCGCGCTGAGTCGGAGCAAAAAGTTCCAATCTCAATCACAGCAGTTTCGGGTGAAACACTACGCGAAGCTGCGATTAGAGATACCCAAGGCCTTCAGGCGCTGGCACCCTCACTCGTCATTACCGTGTCGAACTCAGAGACAACGGGAGGCGTTGTTCGCATTCGCGGAGTTGGTACAGCGGGCCAGAATTCTGGTCTAGAACCAACCGTAGGCGTCTTTCTTGATGGCGTTTATCTCCCAAGATCAGGAATTGCCTTGAATGAACTGGTCGATGTTGAGCGCGTTGAAATTCTTCGGGGGCCACAAGGAACGTTGTTCGGTAAGAACACAACAGCTGGCGCAATCACCATCGCAACCAAAAAGCCAAAATTTGATTTTGAGGCCGAAGTGTTTGCTGGTGCTGGATCCCTCGGCTCAAAGCGCGGCGGCTTTTCTATTACCGGCCCCGTAATCGACGATCGACTTGCTTTACGACTTTCTGGAAGTGTGAATCAGCGCGACGGTTATGTTGAAGATGTGAAGCTCAACCAGAAACTCAACAGTCGTGACCGATGGCTGCTACGCGGCCAAGCTCTTTGGACGCCGACAGACAAAGTATCGCTGAGATTGATCGCGGATCGATCGCAGAAAGACGACATTTGTTGCGCGGCGCCTTATGTTCTTAACGGTGTTCGTGCTGCAACGATCTCCTCACTTGGCGGCACAGTTTTTAGTCCGACGCGGGAAGCAGATTATATCGTTGCCACAAACGTGGCTCCGACGTCGTCAGTTGAAGACCAGGGTGTTTCATTAGAGCTCAACTGGGACTTGGATTGGGCCCAATTGAGGGGGTTGGCGAGTTCACGTAAATTTTCCTCGCTACGCAATGCAGATGGGGATTTCTCCGATGTCGATTTGACCAACACGTTGAATGAGTTGACCGAGGATGAAACTCAGACGTTTGAATTGACGCTGCGCGGAACGGCAGGTCCAGTGGACTGGTTAGTAGGTGCTTTCGGTTTTGATCAAACGTTTCTGCAGTCAAGTTCGACAGTGCTAGGTGCTGATGCAGGTCGGTTTGCTGCGGCACTTGCTGCCCGCCCCGCGATCATCCCGCTTTATGCCGCAGGCGATGGAGATCGGCTTCGGCGCTTCGATTTGGATGCAAGCGGGTGGTCTGTATTCACTCACAATATCTGGAATGTTACAGATCGCTTGGCTTTAACGTTGGGTTTGCGTTGGAGCAATGATGAGAAAGCCGGTGGTGGCACGTTTATTACGCAGTCTGCTGGCTCGTGTACTTCGGCTTTGGTCCCCGCAACGCTTCGTCTAATCTGTCCAACGAAAGACTATCAAGCAAGCAAAACGGATGAGAAGACAAGTGGTGTCGTGGCCGTATCTTACGAGGTTAGTGAAACCGCGCTTTTGTTCGCTAGCTTCTCGCGTGGTTTCAAAGCAGGCGGCGTTAGTTTGGATAGAGACGCTGGCAACAGATCGAAGGCAACCTTTGATCCCGAGGAATCTGACAGTTTTGAGGCTGGGATAAAAGCCCAATGGTTTGGACGACGCTTACGCACAAACCTGACGTTCTTTGATCAAACTTACACCGACTTTCAGCGCGTGGTCTTCACCGGAGCCGAAAACTTGCTTTCCAACCAAGGTGAGGTGCGTTCCAATGGTGTAGAACTTGATACCAGACTTTATGTTGGTGCCGGGGTCTCATTGACTGCAGCCACAACTTATAATTTCGCGAAATTTGGTAATGAAGTGTCAGACGTCAACATTCGAGGCAAACAGCTGAATGCAGCGCCCGAGCTTACGACCCAATTTGGAGCCGCGTGGGAGCGACAGATTGCGAGCGGTCTTACTGGCTTTGGCCGCGTCAACTGGCGTCACCAGTCAAAGACGATAACGGGTGGTGATCTTGACCCTCTTAAAGCTCAACCCGCTTTTGGTCTTCTAAATGGCTCATTTGGAGTTCGTCACGAAGGCAGTGGTGTTGAAGTTTCGGTGTGGGGCGCAAACATCACTGATGAAGTTTATCGCATCGTGACCTTTAACTCGACACTGCAAGCTGGGTCGCTTAACGCTTACATGGGGGAACCCCGAACCTGGGGGGTCGAGGTAAGCAAGAAATTTTGATCCTAGAGGAAAGAGGTGAAACCATGAACCGACGCGAAGTCATCGCTGGGATCAGTGCAACAGCTAGCATAACTGCAACCCCTTCAATGGCGGCTGTCAGCAATGCAGCCATCGACGCCGCTTTCAATTATGCTTTCACGTTATTTGAATTCGCTCGCCTTAGTCAGCGCGCCGGTGGGGCCGGGGGAGAAACGCGAACACCGGCAGAGCGATTGAACCGACTAGGCACCCGGCGTGGCTTAGCGACCGCGGCCAATCGAGGTGTAACGGCACCCAATAATGACACCGTATATAGCTCTGCATTCTTGGAGCTATCAGGCGGCCCCTTAGAACTGATCGTTCCCGATATTCTGGATCGCTATTTTTCAATCGCCTTTATGAACGCGTTTACCGATAACTTTGCTTACATCGGGACAAGAGCGACCGGAGGCAAAGGCGGCCGGTTCTGGATTGTCGGTCCCGATTGGCGCGGGCCGGTGCCATCTGGCGCACAGCTCATTCGTTCGGAGACAAATGACGTCTGGATGCTTGGCCGGATTTTGGTAACTGGTCCCCAGGATGTGCCTGCCGCAAGCGCCATACAGGACGCAATCAAGCTTAACATTCCTGTCGGGAGAGGGCCTAATCTTCCTATCCTAGCGGCCACAGACGACAATTCAAATGGTGAGAAAATACTCAGTGCTGCCAATGAGGTATTGGGTCGTCAGAAGCGCTTGACAGGTCAAGCTGCAAGGGCGCTCAGGATACGGCACCTTGGGATCCGGCCTGGTGCCCGGGACGCTTTCGCCGGCCTGTCGCCGGATCTTCAGCAGGCTTGGTTGGCTGCGGCACCCCGTGGCATGGAACGCTTGCGCGGGCGGTTTGGTCGAGAGGGGCGGGCGCAGAACGGCTGGACCAGTTCAAGCGCCATTACTGGAAATTTCGGCAATGATGATCTCGAACGTGCGACGGTGGCATTGGGCGGCATTGCTGCACTCAGCCAAGACGAGGCGATGTATTTTGCCTCGGTCTCGGACTCCCAAGGTCAAGCCTACGATTCTTCGAAAAGCTACCGATTCCGAGTATCGCCAAGTGGCGTGCCAGTCGATGCGTTTTGGTCCCTCACCATGTATTCCGCTGAGCCGGACGGGCGGTTCTTTTTTGTCCCCAATGCAATCAATCGCTACGCCCTCAGTGATCGGTCACCGGGGCTTGTCCGGGAGCCAGATGGATCGATTGTAATCATCCTTTCACGTGATCCACCCCGCGCAGAGCTCGGAGGCAATTGGTTGCCGATGCCAAATGGCCCGCTCCGCTTGTCTTTCCGCGCCTATTTACCGCGAACAGAGGTCAAACAAGGTCTCTGGTTTCCCCCTGCCATCGAGCGCCTGACCGATGGATGACGTGCCTGCCCGCCCTGCCGCAGCCCGCCGCACCTTTCTTGTTGGCAGTCTTGGGCTTGCGGGGTGGGCGAGCGGTTTTGCAAACGCTCATGAGCGTGTCGGCCAGGACCTGCCGCCTCAGGGGCAAACGGGTACCTCGCAATCCGTTATGTTGTCGTGTGCTGATGCAAGTGGAACCCATTTTGTGGCCATACGCGCTTGTCAGTATCCCGATGCTGGCGTTACTTGGCTTTGGTGCACTGTGGCGACCCCGCAGGGCTTGTTTCAGTTTTACTCCAACAGGCTCCCTTGGCAGGGCCCAGTATTGTCCCCCGACGACGCGGGCACGGCAATCTATCGGGCGCAATCGAGCGAGGCAGACGCTAAGTTCGTTCGCACAGGCACGTTGAAAGCGCCCCAAAAAGCCGAGTTAAGCGCTCGCTTCACCGCTCAAGGCCAAGGCACGCGCTCAGGGCGCCGCGCGCAAGTATCCCTTGTGGCAGAATTTGAACCGCTGTCGGGATATGCGGGGCTGCTAACCGGAAGAACGGAAGCCTTTGGCCACGCGAAGTTTGTTTTGAACATCGCTGGAAAAAAAATCGTGTTTGAAGGGCCTTCGCAATTTCATGAACAGACACAGACGGCGGCGCGTTTTGTTACGCCGTTCATTTTCACAAGTTTGTGGTCAAAAGACCTATTCTCGACCCTCCTAATTGCCCCGCCAAATGGCGGTGGCTATGTTATCAACGAAGGTCGCCCTAGCTCGGTCTCCGCTCCGAAAGCGGAGCTCACACAGACCGGATCTAAATTCACTTTCACCGAAGCTGCAGTCGAACGATCCATCGTGTTGGAAACCCGCTTCGCTTATCAAATCCCAATTTATGGTGCCCTTTGGCAAGGGCGGTTTGTGAAGGGCGACGTGTTTGGCAAAACCGTTGTCGGCATGGTGAATTCTTGGCTGCTTTAGGCCAGTGGTTGAGTAATGGAGGATCCTAAATGTTTGCATCTGTGCGCTCACGTCATACTGCAGTTGCATGGCTCAGCTTGATTGCCGCCGCGGCTTCAATTGTCCCCGCTTTGGCTCAATCGCCAGAGATCTCGATCAATCAAGGTGTCTTAATCGGGAGCCAGGATGGGAATGTTTCATCCTTCCTGGGAATCCCCTATGCAGCGCCGCCGATTGATCAGCTGCGATGGAAGCCGCCTGCCCAAGCACCGTCATGGAGCAAGCCAAGAGACGCCAAAGCCTTTGGTCCCTCGTGCCCCCAGCCAGTGCGTAATGACATGCAGAATGCTCGGCAAACGGCTGTACAGAGCGAGGACTGTCTTAGCCTCAATGTGTGGACATCGGATCAAAATGGACGGGCACCGGTTATGGTTTGGATCCACGGAGGTGGACATCGTGTGGGCTCCGGATCAGTTGGATTCTACAATGGTACGGAACTGGCGCGTCAAGGCGTCGTACTTGTCACCATCAATTACCGTTTGGGGTTGCTCGGCTATTTCGCCCACCCCGCCTTAACTGCAGAAGCAGACCCGGCCGCCCCGCTTGGAAATTATGGAATGATGGACCAGATCGCGGCGTTAAAATGGGTCCGGGACAACATTTCGAAGTTTGGCGGCGACCCTAGCAAGGTTACCGTTTTCGGCGAGTCCGCTGGCGGGGCGAGCACCTTATATTTGTTGGCGACGCCATCGGCAAAAGGACTTTTCAGTCAGGCGATTGTGCAGTCTGGTGGTGGATTGCAGGTGCCAAAAGACCTAACCGCGACAGAAGCAGATGGTCAGAAGTCAATCAGTGAGCTGGGGCTACCAGCTGGTGCATCGGTTTCGGATCTGCGCGCCATTCCTGCCAATCGACTGGTCGCTCTGCAACCTTTGGAAGGACTGGGGTTTGGTCCGTTTGTGGATGGCAGACTGGTGCTCAGATCGCCAGCGCAGGCCTTTTTGGCGGGCCAAGCAACCGATGTTCCCTTGCTGATTGGTGCCAATAGCAATGAAGCGAGTGTGATGGAGACGCTTAATGTGACGGATCGTGCCATCACGGCGTTTCTCGGCAATCGGGAAGCAAGCGTAAGGGCCACTTATGGCGGAGCGGGAATCTCGGACTCAGAGTTTGCACGCCAAGTCTTTGGCGATGCCACATTCGTTGGCCCAGCGCGCTTCATTGCCGGGCAAGCAGCAAATGGCGCGCCTTCGTTCCTGTACCATTACGACTATGTCTTGGAGAACCGGCGGGATCGCCAGCCAGGTGCGGGCCACGGGTCAGAGATCCCACAGATATTTCGAAGCTGGGGTCAAATGCCACTTGCGAGCCGCTTGCTCACCCAACAAGACAAGGACTTTAGCGTGATGATTTCGGGCTGCTGGGTGGCTTTCGCTAAGACCGGAACGCCAAGCTGTGCTGGATTGCCTCCTTGGAAACCATATGCGCCTGAAACAGATATCTTGATGGAATTGTCGCCGAAATCTGGCCCCAAAGCGAACTTCCGAAAAGACAAACTTGATGCGGTTCTGCCAACAAATGGTGTGGTGAATGGGCTGGCGAGAAACTAGCTGCTTTCATCCCTAATCTACCTAGCTTGAGGATTTTCTGGATGCACAAGAAACAAAGCGGCACGAAGTCAAATTTCACGCCGACGCGGCGTTCTGCTCTTGTCGGAAGTTCGTGCGTCTTTGTCCCAAGCGTTACACGAGCTGGCTCCCCCCCTGCCGAACCTGCTCACTTCCAAGCAGACTTGGAGCGCTATGTTTCCTTTGGCACCCATCAGTCAGGATCGATAGGCGATCAGGCCACAGTCCAGTGGATTTCCAGCAGAATTTCCGCTTCTGGCTATCGTGTTTCTCTGCAACCCATTGACGTGCCGTTCTTTGATGAAGCTCGCGCGACGGTGACGCTTTCAAATGGTTCGGAGGTCGCCGGAATCGGCCAACATCCCATCACGCTTACCGGTAAAGAAGGGCTAAGTGCGCCCCTGATTCTGTGGCGGGAGGATCAGGATCCAAGCGCGATCTCGGGGAAGATCGCTGTCATCATGTTGCCCTTTGGTCGACATTCCAGCGCGCTCCAGCCTGTAATCGCGCGCTCAATCAAAGCCGCATCAGAGGCCCATCCACGGGCGCTGATTGTGGTTACCGACGGCCCCTCTGGGGAAGCTTTGGCCCTTAACGCGTTGGACGAGCCAGCAGACCGACCCATGCCCATTCTGGTGCTCGGCTCGCGCGGCATTCAATCCGTACTTCAAGCCGCTAGAAATGGAGCGTCAGCCACGCTCCATTTGGAGGGCCGCACCGGACGCAGGATCGCTAACAATGTGGTTGGTCGAAGAGTCGGCACCGGCAAAAGGATCGTACTGACCACGCCACTCAGTGGCTGGTTTACATGCGCAGCGGAACGGGGAAGCGGGGTCAGCGCTTTCCTAGCGCTGGCGGACTGGCTCGTAAGGGCTCATCCCAACTTGGATTTGACACTTGGCGCGATGACTGGTCATGAATTCGAAAATCTCGGCAGCAAGAAGTTTAACGCCCAAATGGTACCGCCTCCAGGAGACGTTGACCTCTGGGTTCACCTTGGTGCGAGTTTCGCAGCGCGCGACTGGCATGAACTGGCACCAGGTTTGTTGGCACCTTTGCCCAGTATGGATGCTCAACACTACTTGCTTGGCCATGAGTCTTTTCTTCCAATTCTTCGCCAAGCGATGAAAGGCGTACCCGGTTTTGAAGTCCCATATGCAGCCAGTATCGAAGCTGCGGCAGGTGAGGCCAAACAAATTCTTATCGATGGCTATACAAAGCTGATTGCCAATTTTGGTGCCCACCGGTTGCACCATGCCCGCTCGGATGGTCTTCAGGCGACCGATGGAGCGTTGATCCATCAGGCCTATGCTGGACTCCAAAGTTCGGTCTCTAAAATACTAGCCTGATTGTGCGTCATCGGCTGATCTGAATGCTAAATGAAGTGCAGCTAATGTGAGCGCTACGAGCGTCAGCTTTCCATCAACGGTCATCAACCCCCAAACATCCACCCCTAGCGCACTTGAAACTGTCCGTATTTCGGCGACTTTTGGCCGAAAGCGGTTGGTCTGGTTTGGGGGGCGGAGGGGTGAAAGCGGACGTTCAACGGCGGTTCAAAGCTAGTTTGGCTAAGGCAAACGGTATTTGAGATGGTGCATTCCTTACAGAACGCACCCTACAGCGCGAAGCACATTGCTAATGGACTGGTTTGGGGTACCCGGCGGCGAAAGCGGATCGCTTCAAATGGATCTTCACTTAGCGCCCAGCCAGTTTTTTCATCTTGACCGAGGTAGGCGGGATTGATTGCCTTAACTTCGCAAAAGTCCTTCTCGGAAGAGAAAGCTGCTGAAGCAATGGTATACTCTTGCTTGATTTCTTCCCATGTACGCGTACCGCGGGCACAGCTATCCGTTGTTTGAGGCTTATATAGAGAAAAAGAGTCCTGACTAATACGGATGACAATGGCCTTCTGATCAGCGACCAAGGAACGATCTGTAGAGGGCGTCTTTACCCAAGTCGAATAATTCGCATAGGGACCATGCTTACAGAACACAGTGGACTGTTTTTGTTCTCTTTCCCACCCCTTGCACGAAGCAAGGGCGACAAGACTTAACTGCAAGATGCATAAACCAATATTTTTCACCTGGATGTAACCTTTGCCCCAAGCCCACTAGCATTAACATTTCCAGGTGCGTCGAAGACTGTAATTCTTGCTGCAACGGCACCGGATGGGGGATTGATTCTAGCAGTCTTTGGATAAAAGTCACCAATAACTCCGAAGGCAGTTGGCTCCATCACACCTCGGCTGGGTGCAATAGCTGTACCCAAGGGATTTCCGCGCGCATCAAAGAACTGAACCTTGACAGTCCCTACGACACTTGCAAGCCCTGGCGCAGCACCTGACCGACCACCGTAAGCCTTGGGAAGACTTGGTAGAGGCGCGTTGCGACCAACGGGCACTTGCCTTCCATCTTTAAGCCGATATTCTGGGCCGGTAACTGACTCTAAGCTACCATTGGACGTGGAAACATCGAGTGGATCAGCAAAAAACTCGATCGATATTGGCCCTCCAACACGGATCATTTTAACCGTGTCCTCACCCGCATCTCCCACCATTGCATATGCGTTATCATCAGTGGGTAGCTCTGATATCTGTTTGGCAATTTTGAGGTTTTCCGCGGAATCTTGATTCGGTGGGCGAAAGCCAAGTAATGCAAGAGCCTTCGCCAAACCGCCTAACCCATCAGGTGGGCTGAAGCTCGTGTCGCCGGGACTTTGCGGTCAATACTGAATGTTTTGAAACCCATCCATCCCGCCAGTTTGGTATGGGTTTGAACCGTCGGCCAAGCTTAAAACGTATTTTGTTTTTTGGAAAACCTCCGTCGTAGAATCGGTCAAATCCCGATCATAGGCTACGCCGTCTTTAACTCGGCGGACGTTGAAACCGAGCCTTTCAAGTGCAGACCGAAGTTCTTCAAATTTCTGCTTATCCTTGGTTTTCGACGCCGCGTTCAGCGCATCCTCCATCATCAAGAGATAATCAGCCATGTTAGCTGAATTACGCGATGTGCCAGCCTCAGAGTCAATGCCGTAAGCATTGTCCATATAGTTATTAATGAACAATTCTCGACCGGCATCGTTGAACCCAGCTCCTGACGCCCACTGGCCAGAGCGACGCCACGCGGCTTCGGCTTGGGATTGCAGCCCCCCATTGGCTTGGTATTCATCATGCTCAGAACGATAGGACCCGTTGGCATTCATCTCTTCAATAGCTGCTGGGTCATAGCCAATGAGACTGAAGTAAGCTGCCAAATCCATCCCATCAAAGAAGTCGCTTGGCATGCCACTCGGAGGCGCATAGGTTTCCAAGGTCGATGAGGGTGCATTGGTAATCACCACTGCCGGGGCCTCAGCGTCCGTCGCTTCTGGCTCTCCAGACGCGTCGGTTCCCAACCCGCCTGCAGATGCAGTTTGCCATAAACCATCGCTCCATGAGCGCCAGTCGACGCCCCCTGCAAAACCATTCGGCCAGATCGTCGTCATCGGGATCACCCCTGTGTGTTGTTACGTCTGGAACACCCTAAAATTATCAAGGTAAATGCCGGGATAAAAATTACTCTAGAGTTGAGAATATCAAACCATGATGACTTACAGCATCGAAGCTATAGAGATGCAATAAAATGGTCTTCGACTACCGTCGGGATTTCCGGAGAAAATCATTGTCCATTCCGCACTGATGGCGATCAATCGCTCAACGGGCATGCTTAATGCGACACACGCGCAATCCACATCATAATCCCGTTTGATGGCGGCTGGCGACAGAAGTCCACTATTGGCTTTTAGGAATCCCGCGTGCAATTGGGGGTCAGCAAATGGCTGGCGATAGCGATAAAAGAGCACGGCATCTATGTCCTTAGGGTCCGGCTTGTCGCTGGCATAGCTTCCACCGATCCAGAAGAATTCAGGGGCGACAATTGTCACAAGATTGCCCACCCATGCTTCAAACTTTTCGGCCAAAGCGAGCCTTTGAGGATTGAAGGCAAAGCGTTGCTTGAACTCAAACCACCGGCACGAATAGGGCGATGTACCAATCAGCCTTTGGTCTGCGTTAAATAAGATGGCCGGAGGAAGTCCTGTCTTCGGTTCATTCATTTGGTATGCCATGCATTCAAGATTGCGCGCTATAGACTCTAAAAATCCAGCCAAAGCTGCTTTGCAAGTTCGGCATGATCGAGTTATCCCCTTAACCTCTCATGAATGTCCGCTTTCGAGCAACCGTCAACTCACCCCAAACGGCAACCCTTGGCGCAAAGCAGACCAAAAACTAAACTTGGAATGGCTTCAGGCCGCACTCCGCTTGCCTTGAAGCCATCCGACCATTGTTTCTGCGCTAGATGGGGAGTCAAGGGGTGAAATCGGCTTTGCCGACGCGCAAAGCGCGCCCCTTGACACCCCATCTTGCGCGCTGAAACTCGTACGAAGCCTTTGCGGAGGCAGAGCCTGCGGCAAAGGCTGTCTAAGTGAAAAACTATAACCACAACCACAGTGAGTAAGGTGGTGCAGTCCTGTCGGACCGCACCCTACAAGCCGACCCCATAAACGTCCGCTTTCGGGCAACCGCCAAGCAACTGTAAACAGCAACAGCTGGCGCATCTGAGAACGGCAGCTTTTGTCAAAGTTGCACCAGAATTGCACCCTTGGCGGACCATGGCGACGCAAATCTCGGGTTGACCTCTTAATTCCTCAGGCAAGGCGAATTCATCCCGAGCGCATCCCATAAGTCTTGGGTGTGCCGCACGACGTCTTGCGTTCAAGATCATGCACCTTGATCAGCCAGACTCTGGGCCGTCAATCAAGATATAAAGGAAGTGGACTTTAGGATTTCTGGGCCTTGGCTTGGGGCGCTCCAATTTATCGAGGCAAACTCCGCACGAGCATACTACTCACGCGCTTGTGTAGCATTGCCGACCCCCCTGCCCCGAAGGAGTGTCACGTTTCTCTGACAAAAGGTCCTATCGGCAATGGGAGGCGAAGCGATATGATTCCTCAAACAGCAACACGTAGCGCATTGATCGGGCTAGTGGCCTGTCTGACACTAGCATCAGCCGCCCTCGCCCAAACAAGTCCACCGCCGCTGCGCGCAGCTCTACCTGAAAATGCAGAGATGTCGGCAGATGCTTTGCCGGTTTTGCCTGGCGAGGTCTTGAGCCGTGCATTCGTGCCAGATTGGGGCCTAATCCCGACTATCGAGAAAGATAGCCAGACCACCCTGCCCGGCAATGCCGTAACCCAGCGCGGCCTTCGCGATGGTGATGCTTTACCACCTGTGCGCCAATGGATGGGGGCACCCGCCAGCCATCAGATCCACGATCTCATGGAAGGGCGCAGCCTGCCGAGTGGGCCATTTACCGCAGAAATTTGGTTGTCTTACCATGGTGACAAGCCAGTAGGCGCCGCCCTTGTGGCCGCCGCGCCCGGTCAAGCTCCAGTGTGGCGTTTTGGTTTCAACGAGGGCGTCGTCCTGTTTGAGGCAGGCGGAGCGTCCTTGGCGCGGCCCGTGATGGAGGTCAAAGCCTCGCGCTGGCAAGCCAATGCCCAACCAGGCACCTATCGGCGCGGCGCGTCACGCTATTGGCACCAACTTACCGCCGTTTATGATGGCCGTGCGCTGATCCTTTTCCACAATGGTGTCGAGGTTGCGCGCCAAGCCACAACAGCCAATGTTCGACCCCGTGTAGGCACGTCGCTCGACCTGATCGGCCAGTTCTCGCGTGAGTCACTAATGGCACTCCCCGACGTGGTAAAGGCCGTCTCCCTGCACAGCCGGGCCTTGAGCCAAAAAGAAATTGCCGCCCGCTTTGAAAGCCGCGCCACGGCCTTGAGCCGCGGCGTGCCGCAACCCGGACAGCCACATATGACGAGCCACGGCCCCCTGTTGCAACAGGTGACAGGAACCACCGCCGGCGTCTTGTGGGAAATGGACAGACCTCTCGCCGCGACGCTGTCTTGGGCGCGTACTGCCGACATGAAGGACGCGCGAAGCATCGCCCTCCCAGCAGGCACCAGCCGACTAAAAGAAGCCGTGATGACTGACCTCGAACCCGGCCAACGTTACTTCTACAGCGTTTCTGTAACGACCGGGCCGGATCAAAAGAAACAATATGGGCCGTATGCCTTCAACGCTGCCCCGCCTGCAGGAGCGCCCATTGTATTTGCCGCCATTTCCGACACAGAAGCGCGGCCCCATGTCAACGCCCATCTCGCTCGGAAGATCCACGCTGAAACGCCGCAATTCTTGATCAATGTCGGCGATCTGACAGACGGGGGCAAACTAAACCAGCGGGCGGAATGGACGCATGAATACCTGGCTGCCATGGGCGACTTTATGGCTAGCACACCTGTTTTGCCGGTGATGGGCAATGGAGAAGACGACTTTGTCTGGTTCGATCGCTATCACGCCTATGCCGCCCCCGAGACGAGCTATTATGCTCATCGCCATGGCGATCTTGAAATGTTCGTGCTCGATTCAAACTTGGAAGTGCGCGATCGCGCCGACCCGAACTTCCGTGCCCGCCAGCGTGCTTGGTTCGAGGCAGCCCTCAAGGCGTCAACTGCCAAATGGAAAATTGTCGCCTTCCACCACTCCGCCTGGCCAGAACGCAACCCAAAGCCATCGTCAGATTTTCTAACCCTCATGGAAACCCATGGCGTAGACCTCGTGCTGACAGGTCATCACCACCATTATTTGCGGTCATGGCCCTTGAAGGCCAATATGCCTGACGTTTCGGGCGGACCGTTGCACGTCCAACTCGGCAATGGTGGGGGGAACATCAGCCCCCGTCCACTCACGCCAGACAACCGGATTGCCCGCACTTATCAAGGTTTTGGCTATCTGATGGTGCAGATTTTTGACGATGAGATGCAGCTCACGATGCACGATAAATCGGGGGCCGTGCGCGACCTGTTTGAGGTGGAGAAGTGACCGAAAAGATGTGAACTGTTTGACCGGACCAAATGGCGGGGTTTGGTCATCTTAGGCTACGCCATGCGCCCAGTTTCAAGGATGCCGCAATGATCAAACCAAACGTCGCCATGGCGGAGGCCGCCCCGATAAACACGCCCTGAAGGCCTAGGTCGAACCAGAATGCCAATAACCAGCCACCGCCCACTGCCAGCACAACGCGGGCGAAAATCGCGATAACGGGCCAACGCATGGCCCCTGCCCCTTGGCTCGCGAAGTAGAGCGACAGGCCCAATCCCTGGAAGGCAAAGAACGGCCCAACAATTTGAATGTAGCTTCGGGCAGCTTCAAACGTTACGTCGTCTTTGGTGAAGGCGTAAATCCAAACATGTGGAAACAGCGCCAGAACCAATCCAACCACACCGGTGAGTCCAGCCGCACAGGCACTACCAACCCAGCCGATGTGTTCGGCCCGATCGATATTCCCTGAGCCAATACTCAACCCCACAAGAGAGGTCATGGCCGCCCCAATGCCAAACACGAGCGGGATCAACAAAAACTCAATGCGCGATCCGATGCCATAACCCGCCAAGGCCGCTTCCCCGAAAGTTGCCACCATGGCCGTTAGGCTCAAGATGATGAAGATCGTAAAGATTGGGGACATCGAAGCGGGCAGCGCCACTTTGAAAATGTCTTGAAACAAGGCTTTGGAAAACGACAAATACTTGCCGCTCAACTGAATGACCCGTCCGGGTCGAGCCAGAATGATCAGCATGATTGCGCTGGTGACAAGACCGCTGATCACCGCAGAATAGGCCGCCCCCAGAATCCCTAATTGGGGCGCACCGAATAGGCCAAGTACGAGAATGGCGGTGAGTGGAACTTGGAGAAACGCGCTGGCAACCATCAAAATGGCCGGCAATTTCATATCACCCATGCCTCGAAAGACCGCCCCAACAACGCTGACCAGCCAAAGGAACAGCCCGCCCCAGAAAATCACCGAGCAATAGTCGACGGCTTGTTCCAAAATTTCGCCACGCCCACCCAAAAATGCGATCAAGGCACGTCCGCCGATCAAAAAGAGCAGCAGAAAGACCCCTGCCCCTATCGCTGAAACGGCCAGGCCATGCCAAATGAGCTTCTGAGCGCGCTCACGATCACCACTGCCTAGAGCGCGCGCAATGGCAGATGTAACTGCCCCACCAGCGGCCCCGCCCGACATCGTTTGGATTAACATGAGCAAGGGGAATGCTAAGGCGATGCTCGCCAGCGCGCTGGTTCCAAGCTGTCCAATAATCCAGACTTCTGCTAAGCTAACCAAAGACTGAATAGCGAACGCAAGCGCATTTGGCGTCGCCATCTTCAAAAGCAACGGCGCAGGCGGAGACGTCAGCATGTGGTGGGTACGTTCATCCATATGCAGGGGTCTTTCGCTTTAATTTTGATTGAGGTTGGATTGGAAAGTCGTCCCCCCTCAAATGTCAAGCGACCTCAAAGAAGAACCAAGATTTCAGTTCGCCCAATAGACATATTCTTGATCGGGCGTCCAAGGCGCATTCAGGGGCACATCGATACGAATGGCATCTTCCACCAAGGCTGGCCACAAAGGCTTGGGCATTTCAGCGTCATGGGCCTGCAACATCGCCTTCATGGCGGCCACTCGATCTGTCTCTGCCTCGGCTAGATTCTTCTTCTCAGTCGGGTCCGTCGCGAGATTATAGAGCCAAGCTTTGTTTGGATTGCCCGCTACTTGTAGCTTCCAATCCCCCTGCCGCACAACGCGGTAGGCCCCAGAGCGCCAGAACAAGGTGCGCGAGGCTAATTGGGGGGTGCCGGTGACAAATGGCAGCAGGTTCACCGTATCCATCGCGCGATCACCTGGAACCTTCGCCGCAGCAATTGCCGCGGCCGTCCCATAAAAATCAAGATGGTGTGCAGGCATTGTGATCTTCTGCCCGGCGCTGATCTTGCCCGGCCAACGCATGAAATATGGCACCCGAATTCCGCCCTCAAAGAAGGTGGCCTTCCACCCCCGATAAGGCTGATTGATTCCTGGGAGGCCAACATACCAAGCGCCACCATTATCGCTGGTAAACACGATAATCGTGTTCTCATCCAAGCCATTTTTCTTGAGCGCCGCGACAACTTCGCCAACACCTCGATCTAGGGCACGGATCATGGCACCGTAAACGCGGGTGTTGTGATCTTTGATCCCGGAAAGGGCGTCAAAATCTTCGCGCTTTGCTTGCAGCGGCGTGTGAGGCGCATTGTAAGCAAGATAGAGGAAAAAGGGTCGGTTGACGTTTGCCTCAATCGCAGCAACTGCCTGATGGGTATAATAGTCGGTCATATATTCGCCGACATGAAATCTTTGACCACCATTCTTTTGAACCGCATCCGTGCCGTAAATCCATAGAAAGCGATCAATTGGATCAAACTCAAGCTTGGCATTAACAACGTCTGGGTGATTGTCGGGCAGAAACTTGCCTGCCCCAAACATAATCCCCAAACTCTCGTCAAAGCCCTGCGCTTCTGGCCGCATTTTGGGCGCTTCACCAAGATGCCATTTACCGACATGCAGGCTTCTGTAGCCTTTGCCCTTCAAAAGCTCCGCAATCGTAATCTGATCTTCCGGCACGCCCATATTCTCCATGGTCGGCATCTCGGCTTCGCGATCAGCGTGATAGATCGGCTGATGCAAGCGGCCTTCGACCGGGGCCCCTAAATTGCGCGCAAAGGCCTTTGGAACCGCAGTAAACTCAAAGCCAAACCTGGCTGGATAGCGCCCCGTCATCAAAGCCGCCCGCGAGGGAGAGCACGTGGCATTGCCAGCATAGCCAGTATTGAACTGCGCGCCTTCTATGGCAAGCGCATCAATATTAGGCGTCGGCACAAGACCGTTTGCAACGCCTGTTCCGGTTGAGGTCAGATCATTGATCCCTAAATCATCGGCCACGATCAGAATGATATTGGGGGGGCGCTCGCCCGCCGGAGGATTGTCCGGTCCCTTCTCCCATGTGACAGCCTGCGTAGGGGCTATTGGATTGCGAACCTTATCGATCGCCGCCGCAATTTGGATGGGGAAAAACTTGACCCCGACTATAGCGCTTATCAGAAGCACAGCAGCGCTTCCTGCTGCGATCCGCCATTTGCTCATCGGTTTCCCCCTCATAGTTACTCACGATCATTCCTTAAATGAGCGCGATTATTTCTATTGGCTTCTAAGCCAGAACCAGCACATTATCGTGCCGGGCTAACCTGCGCTTAGTTTTCAAGCCCATCATGCCATGTCCGCCGGTTCGTTCAAGTAGGTCGTCGAGCCTTTCCCGGTCAGCACCTGTCAGGGCCTCTGCGGCGCTGCGGGAGCGATCAAAATGCCACAGCGCATGGGGCTGGCTAGCCCGCTGCATCACAACGTCACGCCAGGCATAACTAATCCGCCCAACGTGGGGATGAACTTGACGTCGACCATCATGGGAAACAAGTGTGCCTGCGTCGGGGGCATCAAGACCATCCAACCAAGCGTCAAAGCATTCTACATCGGCCTTTAGACCCGGACCCCATTGGGAAAACAAAAAGGCTAATACGGGTTCAAGGGTCTCTGGAAGGCCATCGCTCTCGGGAAAGCCTATCGCGAGGTCTTTAAAGTCGCCGTCCTTTATGCCGAGCATATTCATCCGCTCTGTCCAACGAAACACTGAAGGTGCGGTGGTTTTCATGAGAAATGCCGGAACAGGGTCGCGGGCGAGATGCGCATACAAAGGTGCCATCATGCCGAAGTCAGCAGCACTTGGGCAGCCACCGAGAAAATAGGGGTAATTTTGAAAATGCGTCTCCAACAAAGCCAATAATTCTTTGTAGCTCTCTTCCAGTGCGGGGATCACTTCTGGCCTGACACCAAGGTTCGGCAAAAAGTCCGCAAAGCGGGACATGAGTTTGCCGGCCTTCTCCATCCGTTCGCTATAGGTTGGAGCCGGAACCGCACGTGAAAACTCATTGCACAGGAAATGTTCCTGTTCCCCGCGACAAGACCATCGATAATGCATGGCGATCGCCATCATATAATTGGACCCAAAGGCATCAATTAGGTCTGCAACAATCCTCTGGACGGGGCCAGGTGGCACGAAATTGGGCGCGGCAACACGGCTCTCAATATAGTCAATCATGGCCGTGGTGTCTTGAATGATCTCGCCATCAGGTGCCTGCATGACTGGAATCACTTTGAGACCGACTTGGCGGATGATGTCCCCAACAAAATGGGGATCAGAAGCCATGATTTCCTCATAGGCTATCCCCTTCTTATTCAAATAGGAGCGGATTTTCCCGGTATAAAGTGAATGAGGCGTGCCCCAAATTGTATAGCGTTCATCCATGTGTCCTGACTTTCACTCCCAGCAAATCAACTTTGTTTTCGCCAGTCTTGCACAGGGTTTTGACTTCAACAAATACGAAATTGAGTGGTCAGCGCAGAAATGAGGGGCATAACGAAATACGGTCCTAAGGCACGTCAGAGCTAATGGCACAAAAAGCTTGAGCTACTTTTCTCTTACGCGAAGTGACCCCTCGCTTAGCTAAAGCTGCGAAGATACTCTCTCTGGGGATCAAATTTCATCAAACTGGCGGACAGAGAGGGGGGTCGAACCCTCGATGGGCTTGCACCCATACAGGCGTTCCAAACGTGCGTCAGCAGATGCCTAAAGTGCGGGGCGCGGTTGGTTTGCTCAAGCACGAGCTAGCCCAAGCTATGGCTCGACCACAGCCCGCCTTCGATCAAATCAGTACAGACCGAGTTTCCCGATTGACGTTGCCGCCCGAGCAAAGGCAAGTTGAGCGCCATAAAAGCTTGCCGAAAAGGCAGCATCAATTTGGGAGGCTCATTATGTTGGCATCAAACCGCAAGTCCCGGCAGCTCTGGCTTAAGGCAAGCGCGCTTTTCAGCGTTGGATTGCTAGGCTGGTCGCCAGTGGCCCAAGCGCAAGGCACTGGTGCAGCCACCCCCCAAACCATCGCCGCCAATCGCGCATTCTCGGCCACCCTGCCCTGGGACAATACGAGCGAGGATGAACTCGCCAAGCGCGGCTTTGTTGCCACCTTAGAAGACCCCTTGATCCGCAATGCCGCTGGCAAAGTCGTTCTGGATCTTTCTGCCTATGATTTTGCCCAAGGCCCCGCACCCGAAACCGCCAACCCCAGCTTGTGGCGGCACGCGGCGCTTTTGCGCATGCATGGTCTGTTCAAGGTTGCACCCAAGATCTGGCAGGTGCGCGGTTTTGATATCTCCGTCATGTCAATCATCGAAACCGATACGGGCTATATCATCATTGACCCGCTGACGGTGGCTGAAACCGCCAAGGCCGCCATGGGCCTTGTCAAAAAGCATGTTGGCGACAAACCCATCCATGCCGTGATCTATTCTCATAGCCACGCTGACCATTTTGGCGGCGTCAAAGGCATTGTGAGTGAAGCCGATGTCCAGTCCGGCAAAGTGAAGATCATCGCGCCTTCTGGCTTTATGGAACATGCGGTTAGTGAGAATTTGATCGCAGGACCCGCCATGAGCCGCCGCGCCGTCTTCCAATTTGGTACCACGCTGGAGCGCGGCCCCGCAGGGCAAGTTGGGGCCGGTATTGGGATGGAAGTTCCGGTTGGTGGCGCACTGGGTCTCATCGCGCCGACTGAGACAATCGATCGGACCGGTCAGACCATGACCGTCGACGGGATGAAGATTGAGTTCCAAGTAACACCGGGCACAGAAGCGCCCTCTGAAATGAACTTCTTCTTCCCAGACCTCGGTGCCTTATGCTTGGCCGAAAATGCCAATGTGACGATGCATAACATCCTCCCACCTCGTGGGGCCTTGGTGCGGGATTCAAAGGCTTGGGCAGATTATCTGACCGAAAGCATGAATTTGTTTGGCGCGCGCACCGATGTGATGTTTGTCTCGCACGGTTGGCCGCGTTGGGGGCGGCAGGACGTGGCGACCTATGTCGCCAATCACCGCGACGCGTATAAATATCTGCACGACCAGTCGGTGCGGCTGATGAACCAAGGCCTGACGGCGACTGAGATTGCCGAAACCATCGCTTTGCCCGAGCTTCTCACCAAGCAATGGTATAATCACGGCTATTACGGCACGATGAGCCATAATTCGAAAGCAGTCTATCAGCGCTATTTGGGCTGGTACGACGCCAACCCAGCCAATCTAAACCCGCTACCGCCCGAAGCCGTGGCCAAGCGCTATGTGGACGCCATGGGTGGGGCGGAGAAAGCTCTAAGCCTTGCCAAGACTGCCTATGACGCAGGCGATTATCGCTGGTCAGCAGAGCTTGCGAGCCGCATTGTGTTTGCAGACAGCTCGAACAAACCCGCCCGCGAAATTTTAGCCCAGTCCTTTGAGCAAATGGGCTATCAGGCCGAGAGCATGTTGTGGCGTAATATGTATCTCAATGGTGCCCAGGAAGCCCGCAAGACACCCAATGTGCCAAATGCCGGCACGGTTGCGCCTGATATGATCAGCGCGATTTCCTCACCGCAATTATTTGACCTCTTGGCCATTCGCGTCGATCCAGAAAAAGCCAAAGGCAAAAATATCGCTGTTGCTTTTGTTTTCCCAGACCGTAACGAGCGCTATCGCTTGGTGCTGCGCAATTCGGTGATGGTCAATGAAGGGCCAAGCACACAACCCGTCGATGCCACGGTGACCATGCCAAGACCCGCTTTCCTCGGAATGTTGTTCTCTGGCACTAGCCCCGCAAGCCTTGTGCTGCGCGGGGTCATGAAGATTGACGGAAAGACCGACGCATTGCGCGCCTTCATGTCGACCCTAGACAGCGCAGAGCCAAAACCCCCTTTCCCGATCGTGACGCCGTAAGGGGTTGGTTGGGTTGCTTTCAGCGCTACGTTTGTCTCGCGCCCGCCATTGCGTTCAGGTTTGGTTTGACCTTGGTGCCTTCCATTGATGGTATGCACAATGCTGGGCAAAGCGCGTTACTGATCACCCACAGAACCCTCGTCCTTGGCGATTTTCCAAAACACGAGCAGAGAAATCGGCGTTGATGCGCTTGCCATCCTCGAACCTCACATCTATCTGGCCCGCCATCGCAGAACCCATGACAGTACCAATTTTGACCGCGCCCGAGGATGCTTCCGCGCAGTTGCTGAACAAGATCATCGGCATGCCCGGATATTTCGGATCGTCGGCTTCCCTCTTGCACAAGTGGACTGAAGCCCCGCCCGGTCGTCCGCGGGACGCGATGGGCCTGGTGAACGATTCCTTGCCCAAAGATTCATTGACTTGAACCAAGACCACTTGATTGCCTGACACCGTTGGAACGCGGGCTTCCAAAGCGGCACCATCGTACGGCGCGCATGTGCGAAAGACGATACCTTGAGCGAACAGGGCGTCTTTGCAGTGTGCGGAGCTCACAGAGACGCACAAAAGCGCCATCGTGCCCACAATCCGAACCGCTTTTTGCTTGGTTGGCATGTTCGGACTCACGCGGCCACGACCGCGTGTTTCACCATGTCAACGCGTTGCACCTTTGACTTGGCCTTATGCGGGCGCACCAGATTGTCCATCTGCTTCATCCACTCATCGATCATCGCATAAAGCTCCTGACTGCTGGTCTTGGCGAACAATTTGGCCCTCGTGAGGCGCATGCGAAGTTGTGCTCCACATCGCCAACGTGCTTCGCATTTTAAAAATTGTAAAGGGAGGTTGCAACGATATCATTTTTTACAATAGATGCCGGCAGAGGCGTTACACAAATGGCCACGGGTGCTTATGCTGATCGCATGGACAGACTTTCGAAAGATCAAGAGATTATCGCGGCGGCCATTGCCGTCAATGCGCCCTTTGTAGGTCGTCTGCGATCGCGAACCTTAGTCGGCTCTCGCTGGTTTGCCCTAATCGGGCAGTTCATCACTGTCCTCGTCGTCCATTTCGGATTTAAGTTTGAATTGCCCCTTTTGGCCTGTCTGGTGACGATTGCGGCCAATATCACACTGAATATCATGATTACCGTTGGCCTGCCGCCACAGCGTTTGGTGCGGCAGTGGGAAGCAGCGGCGCAGCTGACCTTTGACGTATTGCAGCTAGCGCTTTTGCTTTATCTGACTGGCGGGATCGCCAACCCATTTTGTCTGCTGCTCATCGCGCCAGCAACGATTGCTGCCTCTACGTTGCAACCTCGCTGGACGCTGAGCATTATTGCCGTAACGGCTTTAAGCGTCTGTGTCTTAGCGCTTTATTCCTATCCCCTGCCCTGGCTTCCAGCCAACACGTTCCAACTTCCAGCCCTCTATCAATTCGCAATGGCGTTTGCGATCATCATCGGCCTGATCTTCACCGCAAGCTATGCGTGGCGAGTGTCCTTGGAAGAAAGCCAATTGGCAGATGCCTTAATCGCGACCCAAGAAGTGCTAGCACGCGAACAAAGGCTAGCCGCTTTAGGTGGACTTGCGGCTGCGGCTGCGCATGAGCTTGGTACACCCTTGGCGACGATCCAGGTCACAGCGAAAGAAATGCTGCGCTCACTGCCGCCCAACAGCCTTGATATGGAAGATGCCGAACTCATCTTGTCGCAAGCCCAGAGGTGCCGGGAAATTCTGCGCAATCTGACCAATCAGAAGGAAATCCCGGATTCGGTGACGGACACCCTGCCCCTCGGCCAGCTGCTCGAAGAGGTCGCGGAGCGGCACCCCGAAATGGGCCATAAGGCCGTTCTATTTGATATCCAAGGCCCAGAAGGCAAAGGCGAGCTCATGGTCATTCGCAAGCCAGCCATTCTCTATGGTTTGGGCAATATGTTTGAGAACGCGCTTCATTATGCAAATCAAGCTGTCACGGTTTCCGCCAAATGGGACGAGCGCAGCGTGCGTGTAACCATCACCGATGATGGGCCGGGCTTTGATGAAGCGATCCTCGACCGCTTGGGCGAGCCCTATGTTTCGACCAGTCTACATGGCTCGGCGTCCGCGAGCGCGCGCGAAGGTATGGGTCTAGGCTTTTTTATTGCCAAGACCCTGCTCGAGCGTTCTGGCGGGCAGGTCTCTTTCTGGAATGGCTTAAGGCCGGGCGAGGGTGCCGTGGTTCAGACGGTTTGGCCCTTGGCCGCTATCGCCGCGAAATCCTGAAGCTTAAAAGATAAGACCTGCGACTTCTTGTCACTTGCGGATCGTGCGGTTTGGGTCCAAAAAAAGCAATGGCCGCAGACATTGTCATCGAAGCACTCCCCGATCGCTCCCTCCTCGTGATGGATGATGACGCGCCCTTGCGCAATCGCTTGGCCCGTGCGCTGGAGAGCCGCGGCTTTTCGGTCAAGACGGCGTCAGGCGTTGAAGAAGCCCTGATCATTGCCCGCAATGACCCGCCGGCATTCGCAGTTCTGGATTTGCGCCTTGAAGATGGCTCTGGACTTTCAGTGGTCGAAGAGTTGCACGTGCGTCGCCCCGATGCGCGGGTGGTGATGCTAACCGGCTATGGCAATATCGCCACTGCGGTCGCAGCCGTGAAGGCTGGTGCCATTGATTATCTGTCCAAGCCGGCCGACGCTGATGATGTCGTCAAAGCCCTCATGGCGCAAAGCGATCATTTGCCAGACCCCCCTGCAAACCCCATGAGTGCCGACCGGGTACGCTGGGAACATATTCAGCGGGTGTTTGAACTTTGCGGGCATAATGTGTCTGAAACCGCGCGCCGCCTCAACATGCACCGGCGAACACTGCAGCGCATTTTAGCAAAACGAGCTCCGCGCTAAAGCTTTAAGCCTTGACGTCGGCAACGCGCTCCCTAACGATGGGGCAAAGGATCGCGCAACCAGCGTAGAATCCAAACCATGCTCATAGGATTGTCACCTTGGAACATCTCGACGTGCTCATTGTTGGTGCTGGCATTTCCGGCATCAGCGGCGCTTACCACTTAAAAAGCCAATGCCCCGGCAAAAGCTACGCGATTTTTGAAGGTCGATCTGCCATTGGCGGCACATGGGACCTGTTCCGATATCCAGGCATCCGCTCTGACTCCGACATGTATACGTTGGGCTTTTCCTTCAAGCCTTGGACGGAGGCCAAAGCGATTGCGGACGGGCCTTCGATTTTGAACTATCTGCATGAAACGGCAGACGAACATGCGATTAAGTCCAAAATCCGCCTGAACCACCGCGTGGTTTCCGCAGCCTGGGACTCTACGAGCGCGCGCTGGACGATTGATTACACCTCTGGCGAGAGCCACGAAAAAAGCCAGCTGACCTGCAGCTTCCTTTATATGTGCACAGGCTATTATAATTATGCTCAGGCCCACCGCCCAGAATTTGTGGGCGAAGAGACCTTTAAGGGCCAGATCATCCACCCACAATTCTGGCCAGAAAATCTTGATTATCGCGGCAAGAAAGTCGTGATCATTGGCAGCGGCGCAACAGCGGTCACCTTGGTACCGGCCATGTCAGACCAAGCCGCCCACGTCACCATGCTGCAAAGATCGCCGACCTATGTCGTTTCGCGGCCAGGCGAGGATGCCTTTGCCAATAACTTACGCAAAATCTTGCCGAGTAAATTGGCTTATGGCTTGATCCGTTGGCGCAATGTGCTGTTCCAAATGTATTTCTACACGATGGCGCGCAAACACCCGGCACAGGTCAAGGAACGTTTGTTGGGCCTCTTGAAAGAAGAATTGCCAGCCGATTTCGACATGGCCAAGCATTTTACCCCAAGCTACAACCCTTGGGACCAGCGTCTCTGTCTGGTGCCCGATGCAGACCTCTTCACCGCCATTAAGGCCGGTAAGGCCAGTGTCGTGACCGATCATATTGAGCGCTTTGATGATGCAGGCATTGTCTTGAAATCTGGCGAGCGGATCGACGCCGACATCATCGTCACGGCAACCGGGCTGCAGATGCAAGTCTTGAGTGGCGTGCCGTTTCAGGTGGACGGCAAAGCGGTCGATTTCTCCAAAACCTTCTCCTACAAAGGCATGATGTATAGCGGCGTGCCGAACCTCGCCTCCGCATTCGGCTATACCAATGCGTCGTGGACCCTCAAGGCCGATCTGACAGCGGAATATATGTGTCGCCTGATCAAGCATCTCGATGCGACCGGGAAAACCACCTGTCTCCCAGAAATGGGCAGCGAGGCTGTAGAGCCTGCGCCTTGGCTTGACTTCACATCCGGCTATGTCACCCGCGCCATGGAAAGCTTCCCAAAGCAGGGTCATGTCGCGCCATGGAAAGTGCATCAAAATTATGCGCTCGATCTGATGGCGTTCCGATTTGGAAAATTGGAAGATGACGTGATGCATTTCTCCAAGCCAAAGGCCGCCTAAGGGGTCTAAGCTGCCTTTGGATAGACAGGGCTAGCCAACACCTGCCATGCTTGTGCGATGATCGAGCCCTCCGTCGAAGCCCCTCCCCTGCCCGTTATCATCATCGGTGCAGGCCCTGCTGGTCTGTTTGCCGCTGAATATCTGGCGAAAGCTGGTCACAGGGTCCAAGTCTATGACGGCATGGCATCGGTGGGTCGAAAGTTTCTGTTAGCGGGGCGCGGCGGCCTAAATCTCACGCACAGCGAAGCACTGTCGCAGTTTAAGCCCCGCTATGGTGCGTCACAGGAGTGGACGGGGCCGTGGCTAGACGCCTTTACGCCAAATGATCTTAAGGCTTGGGCAGAAGGTCTCGGTCAGCCTTTATTTGTCGGGTCCAGCGGGCGGGTGTTCCCCCGAAGCCTCAAGGCCTCGCCCCTTCTCCGCGCTTGGCTCGCACGACTGTCAGACCTAGGCGTCACCATAACCACCGGGGCGCGTTGGACTGGTTTCACGGAAACCGGAGCCGCACGATTTTCCCATCGCGACGGTTCAAGCAGCGAGCAAGCCGGCGCAGCCATCCTTTTGGCGCTCGGTGGCGCGTCTTGGCCAAAGCTCGGTGCGGATGGCGCTTGGAAAAGTATCTTAAGCGACTTTGGCGTGGGTATTACCCCGTTAGAGGCGTCCAATGTCGGCGTGCACACAGATTGGACCGAAACCCTGAAAGCAGGATTTGGCGGCGCGATCTTGAAGAATGTCGAGGTTCGTCTGGGCGAAGTGCATGCACGCGGTGATCTCGCCATTACAAATGCCGGCCTTGAAGGCGGGCCTATTTATGCTTTGTCGTCGGCGTTACGCGATGCTCTAAAGCTTGGGCGCTGTCAGATCCAGATTGACCTGCGGCCCGATGTCGAGACCGAAGCCCTCGCCCAGCGGCTTGTCAAAGCCAAAGCAGGTCAGTCAATCTCGACGGCGCTTAAGAGCCACCTGAAGCTGGCACCTCCCGCAATTGCCCTCATGCGCGAAGCGACGGCCAATAAGCTACCCGTCACCGCTATGGGGCTCGCGCGCTTGATCAAGGCCGTGCCGATCGACGTGTCCGGACTGGCTGGCCTTGAACGCGCCATTTCAACGGCTGGCGGCATTAGTCAAGAAAGCGTCGATAATCAGCTGATGCTGACGGCGCGTCCGGGGGTCTTTGTTGCCGGTGAAATGCTCGACTGGGATGCCCCAACCGGGGGCTATCTTTTGCAGGCCTGCTTCTCAAGCGCCATCTTGGCCGCGAAGGGGATCGACGCTTGGGTCCGGCGGAGTTTGGATCAGAGTTGAACGCCACCCTGCCACACGCGCACCAGATTGGCATCGCCATCCAATTGCACAAAATCAGCCCGCGCGCCCACCGCCAGCCGACCGACTTGGCCTTCTAAGCCCATAGCCCGCGCTGGGGCATAACTCGCCATCTGCAACGCCTCGGCCAGTCCAATGCCGACCTGACGTATCATGACGCCAATCGCTTCGTGCAAAGAAAGGTTTGAGCCAGCCAAGACCCCATCTGGCGTGTAGCAGGTCAGCCCACGGGCGAAGATCTTCTCACCCTTTAACTCAAACCAATCTTGGTCTGAGCCCAAGGTTGGCATCGCGTCACTGACCAGCACCGTTCGCTCGGATCCCAGTAAACGGGCCACAAGACCCATGTTGGCGACATGAACATGCACCCCATCGGCAATCAGGCCTGAAAACGAATTCGGGCTCGATAGGGCCGCTCCAACGACACCCGGGGCCCGGCTGATAAGCTGGCTCATCGCATTAAAAATGTGGGTGAAACCCCGAAGCCCTTCGGCCTCGGCTGCGATGATTTGCTCATAGCTCGCCTCGGTATGGCCAGCGAAGACCACGGCACCACGTCGGACGAGTTCAGCAATCGCGCCCGGTGGCGCGGTTTCTGGCGCCAAGGTGATCAGGGTCTTTCCGTGCTTCAAGCCGGTCAACAGCTCAATCGCTTCTTGGTCGAGCACTTTGAACTTCGACGCGTCATGCACACCTTTACGGCTGGCATTTAGGAACGGCCCCTCGAGATGAATACCAAGGATTCCCGGCACCCCTGCCGCAATGGCTGCATCGACGGCCTCAATCGCTTGCGCGATCTTGTCCAAATCATCCGAGATCAGAGTAGGCAAAAGCGAGGTCGTACCCAACTTGGCATGAGCTCTTACGATAGTCGTAATGGTTTCAACGCTCGGCGCCTCATTAAACAAAGCGCCACCACCGCCATTGACCTGTATATCGACAAAGCCTGGCGCGAGGATATCCCCATTTAGATCAAAGCGATGATAGTCCGCAGGTATGGCCAAGTCGGGCCCAATCGCTTCAAGGATACCGCCAGTCACCAGCACGGTTTGACCGTCAACGAGGGTGTCACCACGAGCCAAGCGGCCATTCTGGAAGGCGAAAGAAGTCATTGTGTTTCTGTGACTTTGTTGAGCCAAGGTGGCGCATCGGGGTTTCGTCCACGGGCGCGTGCCAAGGCCTCTGCACACGCATAAAAGGAAGAAACCTGGCACAAAGGCGCGATGAGTGGATGAAGGCCCGCCTGTGTTGGTAAGTCAATGGCACCGGGAAACGGGCCGCCAGAGGCAAACACGCGGGCTTGGCGGGCTGAGAACTCTTCACTCAAGTCCGCGAAACTAGCGGCGGCTTCGTCCATCGGCGCAATCATGATGACAGGGAAGCCCGCTTCAACAATCGCCATAGGCCCATGGCGGACTTCGGCCGCTGAAAAAGCCTCGGCATGTAGCGCGCTGGTCTCTTTCAATTTGAGGGCCATCTCGTGGGCAATTCCAAAAGTCAGACCTCGACCGATCACAAACAGGCTTTTTGCATGCAAGAGTGCGTCGCCCAGCTTGGACCAATCGCGCGCAAATGCGTCGCATATGTGTTCACCAGCTTGTTCCAACGACTTAAGAAGCTCAGTGTCCTCGCTCCACTCAGCTACCAAATGAACGATAGCAAACAAGGAAGCGATGTAGGATTTGGTGGCAGCGACCGCTAATTCAGGACCTGCGTGCAAGGGCACAAACACGTCAGCGGCTTGGGCAGCGGGGGATACTGCATCGTTGACCAGTGCCACAACATAAGCCCCCGCCTGTTTTGCGAAAGCGATAGAGGTCAAAATATCCGGGCTCTTACCAGACTGAGAAATGACCAGAAACAAGGCCCCGTCCAAATCACGCAATGGCTTTGCGAAGATCGAAGACGTGGATGGCGCATGCGAGGCGACCAAAACGCCGAGCCTTGTTTCAATCGCATATTTGGCAAAGCCAGCTGCATGGTCAGAAGACCCCCGCGCGCACGTCAACACGAGCCGGGGCATATGCGCGCGCAGACGGGCACCTAAGTCCCTCATCAAGACTTTATTCGCTTGAAACTGGCGGCGAACAACCTGACCAGCATCGCGTGCCTCAGTCCACATCAAGGTGCTAGATTGATTCAAAATGGCTCTCCTAGTGTCGTCTCATGTGACGTGACTCGCCAAAGGAGCCCAGCTATCTGATAGATGGGGTTGATAAAAATTTGTGACTGAAGGAGCAGTAAGCATGGCCTATTGGCTGTTGAAAAGCGAGCCGGATAGTTTCTCTTGGGCGGACCAAGTAGCACGCGGCGACAAGGGTGAACCTTGGACTGGCGTGCGTAACCATCAGGCCAAGAATTTTCTGAAACAAATGGCGCTTGGGGATTTGGCCTTTTTTTATCATACCGGCGAAGAGAAGCAGATTGTTGGCGTGGTAGAAGTGATTAAGACCGCCTATCCAGACCCAACGGACCCAATGTGGTTTGCAGTTGATGTTGTCGCGCGCGACCCTTTGAAGAGGCCTGTCTCGCTCGCAAGCATCAAAGCCGATTCCGCTTTAGCAGAGCTCGCTTTGGTGAAATCGCCCCGCCTTTCCGTCCAGCCCGTATCAGACGTCCATTGGCACGATCTGTTGAGCAAGGGCTAATTGGCTTTAGCTTTGAATATCTTGCCATAGGCTAAGAAATTGAACGTTGACGCCACAATTGTGCCCGCTGCCATTGCGAGCAGCAAGGGAAGCTTGGCCCAAGTGGCGCCGACAAAAACCAGATAATTGATCAATAGCCCGATCAAGCTTGCCGCTACATAAGCAAACACTTCCCGGACACTTGGCCATCCTGACGCGGCAAACGTCGCTTGCCGGTTGAGGACAAAGGTAAAGAGCACCACCACAATCAAAGACAGGGCGCGGCTGAGATAGACGTCAAGACCTAGGTGAACCAATCCGAAGACCAGACCTGCATCCAAGACAAAAGCCAATCCGCCCACCACCACAAAGCGGAAGATGCGGGCCGAAGTTGAGGAAGCCGTAGAGAGATCTGATAGCTTCACACCGGAACTTTCTTTTGATTTGGGCCATGAGGGGCCGAAGAATTTAGGTGGACTGCATCAGCGACCCGCGTTCTTCATCGCAGATTCAGGCTTCTGTGTCAGATGGAATTCCCACATGCTGGGTTCTGTTCATAGACCGCAGCGCACTTTAAGCAGTTCTGGAACGACGTAACCTACGGTGTCTCAAGTCGATGTCTCTTGCTGAATCTTCAAATCCGACTGAACCGGCCCCCAAGACTTCACCAGTCCGGCTTTTATTTCGTCTCGTTCTAGTTGGCGCAATCCTGATTGCGTCCTATCAGATGCTCGGTCCCTATTGGACGCGGGTATCGGCGTGGAACTTGTCCGATAATGACGACGCCATGCGGGTGCTTCAAGTGCGAGATTGGCTGGCTGGTCAAGACTGGTTTGATGTCTCCCAACATCGCTTTACCGAACATCCTGTCAGCAACATCCATTGGTCTCGTATTGCCGATCTACCACTGGCTTTCACGACACTGATTACCAGTGTGATGTTTGGACAATCCATGGGTGAAAAGGCCGCAGCCTTTTTGACCCCAATGTGGTTGGGCGTGATCTATGTGATCGCTGCGGTAAAGGCCTCGGTTGCCTTGGGCGGGAAAAAGGCGTTCGTGCCCGCAATCTTCCTCATAACTTGTGCGCCCGCAGTATTGCCTTATTTTCTGCCCGGTCGCGTCGATCACCACGGTCTACAGCTTATCTTCCTTGCAGCAGCCTTGTGGGGATTGGTGGCCGGTGGGGCCCGAATGGCCGTTTTGAGCGGGACCGCCATCGCCTTGGGCATTGGCGTTGGCTTAGAAGCTCTGCCGTTACAGATTGTGTTGATCGCTTGGGTCGCGCTACGTTGGGCCCTGCGCGGGGGGTCGGTACAGGATGAAACGCGCTGGTTTGCTTTGAGCCTCGGCCTCGGTTTGGCCATTTGCTTTGTTGCAACGGTGCCAGAAGCAAAATGGGCCGCCCCGGTTAATGACGCAATCGGGCGAGGTCATGCCGTTTTGGGCCTCGTTGGTGGTCTCCTATTGGCCTTAGCGACCCTTTTCCCGACCGCGCGACTGGGTCCTATGGCCGGCATTGGTGTGCGCCTTGTCCTTTTGGCGGTGATTGGTGGCATCGTGCTGGCAGGCGTGCGCTACTTTCCCGAAGTCATTGTGCCGCCTTATGACCAGATTGACCCGCTGTTGAAGCGTCTTTGGTTGAATAATGTCACCGAAGCCGCACCAATGATGAAGGCGAAGTTGAGCGCGATCCTCGCACTGACTTTGTTTCCAGTCCTAGCCGGCTTTGCCAGCATTATCGCGCTCCTTTGGGCGAAGGATAAGGAGCGGGACTTGTGGATCCTTGCAGCGTTGACGATTTTTGTTTCCGCCGCCTTGGCGGTTTTCTGGCAAGGCAGAGCGGCAGGTCTTGCGACCACGGTTTCTGGGATCATGGCAGCCGCCCTCATTGGCAAACTGATGGAGCAGGTCAATTTCAAGACGGCGCTGATCGCGGCTCTCATTGTCAATCCAATTATCCCAGGCTTTGTCGGATCCAAGGTCGCCGAATATTTTGAGCCAAAGATCAGCAAGTTTTCGACCGGTGGCGGCGCAGGCTGCTTTACCGAACGGGCCTTTAGCGGTCTAAAGGCACAGTCCCCCGGTCTGGTTGTGGCCCCCATTGATATGGGCTCACGCATTTTGTTGACGACCCAGCATCGGGTTCTGGCTGTCCCCTATCACCGCAATAACAAGGGCAATCTAGCTTCCTACCGCTTGTTCCTAGCCAAGGCAGAGGTCGCCAAGACCATGGCTAGGGACCTTGGTGCGTCCTATTTGGCGATTTGCACTAAGTCCGCAGAGGTCGCCATTTTGTCGCGCGAAGCGCCAAAAGGCTTGATGGCCGAACTTCGGGATGGACGTATTCCCGCTTGGCTGATCCCGATTGAAAAGCCGAAAGGCTCTAACGTCCAAGCATTCAGGGTAAATCTTGACTAATGGGGAATCGGTGGTTGATCCCCCGTCATTAGGCTGGCGGGGTGTCAGCCTGATTGATCCAAACCACGAAAAATGTTGATTTTATAGACTTTCTTGGCCAGCTAGTAACACGTCCATTCCCATCTGAGCTGATTTGATTCGGGGTATTGCACACCGCCTCCCTATCGTGGTTGAAGATGCTGCCAGATTAGGAGACGCCAGTGTCAAAGCGCCAGAAAGGGCCCCTGCCCTATCCTGCCCCAGGAATTGGTGCCGCTTGGCTGGGAGACTACCCAGCATTCGGCTTTGGCGATGGCACGCTGAAACTGGGCGACCAGCACCTCACCTGTCATCAGGGCGGCATGCTCGCTATGCAGGCCAGCCCCGACGGTCAATCTTTTTGGACCGCAGGTGATGACGGCAGGCTCGTGCAAGTCGATCTTCAGGGCCAAGTTCATGAACGTCTGCATGTCCCGCGCAAATGGCTCGACTCGTTGGCGATCTCTTCCGACGGCAGCTTTGTTGCCGTTGCGGCCGGCCAAACTGTGCATGTGGTTGGCCAAGACGGCAGTCTCCAAGAATTGCGCCCACCCAAAGGACCAACAGCCTTAGCCTTCGCCCAGGACGGACAAGAGCTTGCCGTCACCCATAGCGGGGGCGTGAGCCTGTTTGAGCTGTCGTCTGGAGAGCTAGTTCAAGAAATCCCCTGCGCCGGTGGGCCCATCTCTGTGGCCTATGGCGCAGATGATGCATTTTTGTTTGTCGGCCTGTCAGAACCCGCTTTAGCAGGATGGCGTCTTCAAGATGGGCAAGCCTTTAAAATGGGTGGCTATCCGGCCAAGCCCCGCCACCTCGTGCAGAATAAGACAGGGTCGGTCCTTCTCACCTCTGGCGGCCCGGCTTTGCTTGCTTGGCCGATTGTGGCGGGAAAAGGTCCGATGGGGCAGTCGGCGGGTGTGTACCGGCCACGGCTTGGTTTGGTGACGGCGGTTGCCATTCATGAAACGCGGGCATTAGTCGGCTGGTCGGATGGTGGGGTGGACCAAGTTGATCTTTCGTCAGGCAAGACAGGCTTCTTAGCAGGCCCGCGCCCTCGCACTGAGCTTCTGGACGATCCCCGCAAAATGCGCCGCTCCATTCTAAGTTTGGCTTTCCACGCGTCGGGCAGACGCTTCGCCTATGTCGGCGAAGACGGGAGCTTTGGCCATCAATGGCTGCAGTGAGTGGGTCAAGCACTTAAACCGGGCTTGGGCACATTTCACTATGTGCCCAAGAGCCCACTTAGAAAGACTCTTAATAGAAGAGTTAAAGAGTTAAGCGCCGCAAAAGTGCCTTTTTAGGTTTTATCTTCAAAGGGTTGCAGAGACCCTCTGCGGGTGTTCCCCCGTGGATTAGCGTCCGATACCCCGAAGCCCCTGTGGGTGTTCCACCGCCAGTCCGGCGCCCGTTCCCCCGACAGAAAGTGGGTGTTCCCCCGTGGTTTTGGGGTTCCTATAGTGAACTATTTTCTAAGGATAGATGGTGAATCAGGACTTGCTCGAAGCAAATTCAAAGTGCCTTCTCAATCCCCGTCTCCCTGAGCACAACCCCACCAGTCTCTGTCACCGATAAGATCGCTCGAGTGGGGCAGCTGCCTTGAGGACCGCTGCCAATCAATATCTGGTTGCCATCTTTCACAAAGTCTAAGTCGTCGGATTGGGTTGAGAGGATCATCAGACCCACGGGCGGGCTTTCTATGTCGCGCGTTTGAATCAGGGAAACGCCAATTGTCGCTTTAGTAGCCTTCTGTGCACGGTCTTTAGTCTCAAACGGCCAGAAGGTCATGGCATAATTGCCTTTTGCGACGGTAAGTTCTTTCCCAAGTTTGGATAGATCGGCAAAAGTTAAGCGCTCTGCTGGGATTACTTCCAGCGTGTTTTGGCAAGGAGAATTTAGCTTTTGGCTTGGTGAAGTTTGCGACCAAGCGTTCGAGCCGCTTAGAATGATGGCAAGCGCGCAGAAGATGAATGACGTCGTAAGTGATTTTGGCATGGCGAGGATCCGACCTTCCAAGGGTTGAAAAACTACTTTCTGCTACCGGATTTAAACATCTTGATCAAGCCTCCGCCACCCCCAAAGTGGGTGATCCCCCGTCAGGTCACAGCAACAGGTCGCCCTGCTTTTTGGCGATGGTGTCGGCGTATAATTGGTCAAATTCAATGATGGCGTCGGAGATGGCGGTGCGTTCGCCCGCATCGCGGCGGATAAAGTGGGCGGCGGGGGAGCCGTCGGCGGCTTTGACAATGGTCATGCTATATTCGGGCAATTCATCGCGCAGGGCGATCTTGCGCATCATGCGGGCAAATTCTTTGGGTTCGGAATCTGAGCCTGTCTTGTCTTTGAGAACCGAGAAGCGGCAGAGCCAGCCCTTCTTTTGATCGCCCGCATGTTTGCGCGCAATCCGGTAAAGCGCCCGCTCCAGCCCACCGGTGAGGCTGAAATAGTCAGGGTGCATGGTCAGCAATTGTTTCTCCTGCGTCACCCCTTCGTAGATCCAGTTGGACAAAGTGATGCGCAGCGCGCGCGGCTGTTCGGTGATGGGGTCAACCTCAATGTCCCATTCATCAATCCAGGAGAAGCGGCGGTCCCTGCCCCGCTTGGCGCGTAGTGAGGTGAAGATGGTGGTCGAGGCCAAACGGTCGAGTGCGGCGCGAAGCTCTTGGTAGCCCTTGCCGCCGGTGTCACGCTTGATGGCGCGTAACAGGTCATAAGCGGTGGTGCGCAGGGTGCGCGGCAGATCATTGACGCCTTGCTGCTTCAACCGGTTCAAGGCGCTCGCCGCCCAAATTAAAATATCGGCGTCCCAGATCGTGGCCATGCCATAGGCGGGTACTGCTTCTACCTTGACCCACACTTCGCCATCGGGGCTGCGGTAATCGATGGGCTTCAGGCGTTTGCGCTTTTGCAGCGAGAAGAAGGGCCGCTCCATCGTCTCCCGCTGATCCTTCAACGGGATGTCGTGCACCATCGGGATGAAGAAATCGAACTGAGGATCATCTTTGCGTCGCGCGGACATAGCTGTCTCTTTCTTTCGAACATCGCCCCTTCGAACATCGCCCTGATCTCATCCGCGAGAGGGCTAAAGCGTGTCCCCAGTGACGCACCGCCATGGTGCCTAGATTGGAGTGTCCCGATTCGAGGCCCCAACCAAGGTAAGCGGCCCTTTTCGGCGGTCTTTGGGCGATCCTATCTGATTCTGCGCGTACCGAAGATAAATCCGGGGTGCGCTACCCTACAGGTGGAGCTGTTGACCGGTCTGCATGTGGACACGTCTTCAGGTCGTCACGTGGTCGTGACTAAGCCCCCCTGCCCGTGTGGGCGGTCCCGGCCTAGCGTTCACCCATTGGGTGCTTGCCATAGTGGCGCAGGACGAAATCGAGGCCCTCCCCCACTAAGTGCTGCACCGTGACGTCCCGCTCTGCCGCTAAAATGCGCAGCGAGCGTGAGAGCTCCGGGCTGAAATAGCCCGCAACCATGACCCGGCCATCGCGGGCCTTGGCCTTTTGAGGCACCGGCATCGCGAAATTGGGTGGCGCGAAGACCGGCGCGGGAGCCATGGGTTCGGCCAGGGCGACCGGGGCAGGCGCAAACTGAGGCTCTGCCACCTGTTGGCTGTCCTGATTGGCCGGAGCCGTCATCTGGTATGGGTTTGTATTGGGTTGTGCAGCTACGGCGGCGAGGCGCGCTGCGAGGCTTGGTGCTTTGGCCATCTATCTCCCCTTCCCTCTCGTTAAAATGTGTTGACTAGGCCGCTTGGGCGACGGCTTGCGTTTTGGTGAGGCGGCCCATCATCCAATCAAAGACGGCATCGACTTCGCTGGCTGCTTTACAGCCTGGCTCATATTCGCCGGCGGTATGGCCATCGACGACGGCGTGACGGAAGGCGGCGCGTTCTGTCAGGCAAACAGGGGCCAGCGGCATGCCAATGCCGCGCACAACGGCAGCAGCATCTTCAACAAGGCTCGCGGCCCGAGGTGGGACGGCATTGAAAATCGTATAGGCGGGCTTTTGCGCGATACGCATCAATTCGCCTGTGGTCTTGATGGCGTGGAGGTCAAAGGCGCTGACCCGCGTTGGCACCAAAACCAGATCCGCGGCTCGTGCGGCAGAAACGGCTGCAGCGTCAGCAGCAGGTGGGCTATCGAGAATGCAGAGATCGACGCCGGCTTGCTCGGCTTCTTGCAAAGTGGCCTCAAGGCGGGTGTAAGGTGTGGCCACAACGGCTGGATTATCCCCTCCCCGCCAGTCGCCCCATTGCGCAGCCGTGGCTTGGGGGTCGAGGTCGATCAAAGCCACCGACATACCTTTGCGGGCGGCCGCTACGGCGAGGTGAACCGACAAAGTGGTCTTACCTGCCCCACCTTTTTGGCTGACTATGGCTACTACATGCATCTTTCTACCTCCTCGTGTCCACATGCGGCCATGTGGTAAGTTCGGCGCGTCGTCATTTCCAAAGGCCCACATTTGGAGGCCCCCACAAGTGGGCATTGGAGACATGGCGAGGTGTCGCCCTGTCCGAGGCCGGACTTGTTGAAAAGTCGCCGCCTCCCCGTGTCCACATGTTGAAACCCTAGACTTTAAACCTTAACGATTCCTTATCGCCCTGCTGGAAACTCGCCTCTGAGGCGACTAATTGCGCAGGACGGTTGTCGGGCTGTCTTTAGGTGAACATGGGCCTGCTAGTCGATTTCTGAGCCAAGGTGAGGCAGGTGAGGGGGCTGATCACGATGGAAACCAGTGTTGGCGAGCGCCGTGGCGCAATTTAGTCCTTTGAGGCGCGCTTTTTAGACTTGAGCTAACACAACTGGCGGGATGTGGGCGCGTCCACACGACCACGCTTCCCCGCGCGGATATGTAGGCTTGTCGACGTTTCTAGGTGTCCTGTTGCGGACATAGGGGGACGTGGGCACGTGTGCAGGTCAACTCAGTTGATTCGTCCACACGCAGTCAGGCTGCCTGTGTGGACGTGTGGGCGCAAAAATGCGTTAAACGGGGAGGGGGCGGAGGCAATTCTGGTGTGCAAGGCTGGCGTGCAGCCGCGCAGAGGCCACGCAGAAGGTGTAGAGCGTCCTTTGAAGGGCTCAAGCAGCACCCTCAAACCGTCGGGGGATCACCCACGGATCGGCAAGGGGAAGCACTCTGCGCGCGCTAACAAAAAGCGGGTTCCGACGTCGCTTTATACTTCTCGCAGCAGGCATATAGCGCCAGCGCCATCGTCTGCGCATCGGCATGGCGTGCCATAGCCCAAATAGGACCCGCTTGCTTCCAATCTGGCTCGCCATTTCCCGCTTGGCGCCAAATCCAAGCCACGGCGTCATGGATCAGATCGTCGAGAACTATGTCCTGAGCAACCCGATAATCCGGATCAAGCTCGTGGCGGTTGGCGAGGACATTCAGGGCTTCAAGGCAGAAGGTGCGATAGGCGGGATCGGGGATCGTCTCCAAACGGACCTCAATCTCGAGGGCAAAATCCTTCTCCCAAGCGGTCAGGTCCGATCGCGCAACCGCGGCGTCCAATCGGTTATTGGCACCAAAAACGATGCCGGGGCACACATGAAGCAGCGACCAGAGACGTGCGAAAAAGTCGCTGCCGACCCGGGTCAGCACGCCCAAACGTTCCCGCCATTGCTCCCAGTCGCTACCAATTGCCTGCGCTGAGGGGGTTAAGGCGAAGGTCGGCGCAGGGGAGATAACCGCCCGCACGGAGGGCGTCTCGAGCAAGATCGCCTTTACGCGGTCAAAGAGGACGCTAGGCGGTTCGGCAACCAAATTCTCCATGCCGCCGGTCTCTTCTTGTCCCAACCGATCAACAATCTCGGTTAGACGAATGGTTCGCATGCCACGCACGGCATTAGAGTCTGACTTACTGAACAGACCCAAAGCTTGCAGCACCTCTTGGCCGATGACTGCGTGGAGTTTGGAGCGGAGACCCTCTTCGATCATGGTCACCAGCTCGCTCTCTGGCACGGGACTCGTGATGACCCGCCCTTCGCCAAGACCCAGGCGTCTGAGACGTACGACAATGTCTTTGGCAGAATCTTGCAGGCGCGGATCGGTGCGGTTTAGCCATGCGGCTCCGCGGCGGGCGGTTGCCCAATCCCCGGCTCGCCCAGCTGCTTCATAAGTCCGCTCTACCTCGGCACAGTCGCCTGAAGCGATCGCGTCATCAAGACTGCGCCCAAATCCATTGATGGTGGAGGCGGGCGGACCTTCATCGTCACTTTTACTCAATTGAGGCAGCAGGCGTGCGCTAATCGACCTTGGCTTCGTTTGGGCGCGCAGGATTTCCTTAAGGTGAACTAGCTTAGTGCGGGCAAAATCGACCTGACCCCGCTGAACCTCGTGAAGGAGGTCAATCAGGCGATCAACGCCCGTGCCGTGCATCGCGGTTGCATCGACACACAAGATGAAGACAGGATTGTCTTGCCCACGCCAATGCCGGGCGACATAGCGCAAATCACCCCGCAGACGGCGTGCGCGGGCTGCCGCATCATAGCGAATATGGTGGTCGTGAGCCTCAAGCAGGGTGGCCGAGAACAACACATGCCGGCCTTCGGCCTCATAGACATAGGCATTGGCAAGAGGCCCGAGGCGCTTTTCGGGTCGACCCGTCAGACGCAAATGCTCATTACGACCAATCTGGGTCCAAACGCTGACCAAATCCCCCGCCGGGCGAATGCTCACCTCCGAACCAAGCTCTGACATTGGGTCCGAAATCAGACCCAGTTCTTTGAGCCTAGCAGCAGTCTCCGCATCTTCTGCCACAATTGCAAAGGCGATTTCTGTTTGATGGGTCCGGTTCAGATGATGGCGACGACCGAGGGGATCTATGTCTTCAGGAGCCAATAGGCCTTCTTGCAACATGGCCCCGAGCGCCCAGAGAGATTGCGCCCATAAAAGCGGTAGATTGGCGTTGGCAACACGGTCTTGGCTGCCCGGAGCGGCGGCTTCGGCCTCTACCGCATGGGCTTCAACATAATAAAGCTCCGGCAAGAGAGGCAGGCCATCGCGCATTTGGAACAGCGGCTCAAGGCGATCTGCCCAAGCGCCCGCGCCCCGCTTGTCGCCAGTCATTTCTGCATCGACCAAAAGGTAGGTAAAGAACAGTGGCCATTCGGATTCGATATTGGCAAACTTAGAGAGTTCACCTGCGTGATAATGCAGGCGATGCTCATCTTCGACGGTCGTCTGATGGCCATCGCGCAAAAAGCGCTTGCAGCCATACCGGCCCGCAAGGCGATCCAAAATCCGCCCGCGCGTATGGGAGATCAACACTTTGTCGTCAACAGCGAACGCTGGCCATCCAACAACGGCGAGGAGGGCGGCATCGGTTTCCTTCGATGCAGACTCGCCTGGCAATAACACCTGCAAGGTCTCCCGTGCCCGCGCGATATCGTCGGCCGGCACTTGGATAGGTCCACGACCCTCACAGCCAAACTCGAGGCCGTCCATGGCTTCCAAGGCCGCTTTGGCAATGCCGACGGAACTCGCATTAATCTCGACCACGCCGTCATTGGATTTTCGACCGCGTTCCCAAATGCCATAATCGGCAATCCGATAAGCCGGGCCAATGTAATGTACGAGGTTCTGCACAAAATCGACTTCATCCGTGGTTTCAACCACTTTGAGGCCTCCGGCGGTCATTTGCGCGAGGAATAACAAGAATAGCGACGTCGCATCGATTTGTAGATGACCCCAATGGGCATCGCCAACGACGGGCTTACCCGTGGCCGCATCATACTTAGCATGCAGGCTATCGAGAGGGTCTTGCGTATGTTTGAACTTCTCTACCTTGTCGGCCTGACCCATCATGGCCGCCAAAAGGCCGCGCATCAGCCGGACCACACTGGCTTCTAATTGGGCAGTGCGCTCTGAACCGGGTTCTAGGCGCTTATAGGCACAAGCGAGGCCCCAAGCCCCAAGGATAGAATAGACATTGTCGCGCACCCACGCATGGGCATAGTCCCCGTGGACGGTTTTAGCTGTACTTGCGGGCAAAAGCCCAGCCTCAGCGCTCAATCGTTTGAGAAAGATCGCGTCAATCTGGTCATACCAATGACCGAGGCGCGCTTCCAAATCCGGGGTCAATGCGTTCATGTGGGTCAGCGTCCGTATTCTTTCGCAAGATGAAACAGCCTTTGGCGAGCCGCTGGCGTAAAGTCATCTACCGCAAAGCGCCAATTCCAATTGTCTTCAATGGTCCCAGGCGTATTCATTCGGCCGTTACCGTCGAGGCCAAACACATCTTGTAACGCGATGATAGCGAGATTGGATCCAGATTGCATGGCCAATTCAATAAAGCGCCAGTGGAGGTCACTGCCGTCCCCACCGAGGAGTTCTAAGGCGGCTGCTGCTTCACGGGGCGCATCCTTGGCGCGCTCTGCCGCCTCCCGGCCGTCATTCTTAAACCAACCAATCACCGTATTATTGTCATGCGTGCTGGGATAGCACACGGTGGCGGCGGGATAGTGGTAGGGATGGCGCTCATCACGCGGCGGCCCGTCTCCAAATTCAAACTCAAGAATTTTAAGGCCGGGAAAGGCAAATTTGTCGCGCAAGGTGATAACGTCTTCGGTGATGTGCCCCAAATCCTCCGCGATCACCTTCAAGTCCGGCAGGGCTGTCATGATCGAAGTGAACAGGGCGTCACCTGGAACATCAACCCATTGGCCATTGATGGCGGTGGTCTCGCCGGCAGGAGTTTCCCAGCACGACGCAAAGCCACGGAAATGGTCGATCCGGACGGCATCGGCAAAATCCAGCAGACGGCGCATGCGGGCGACCCACCAAGAGAAGCCATCTTCAGCCATCTTGTCCCACTCATAAATCGGATTGCCCCAAAGCTGGCCCGTGGCGCTGAAATAGTCCGGGGGAACACCCGCTCCGACGCGGGTATTAAAATCGGCATCCAGCTTAAACAGATCAGGTCGTGCCCAGACGTCCGCTGAATCATGGGCGACGAAGATCGCCATGTCGCCAATGATCATGATCCCTTTTGAGGCCGCATGCGCGCGCAAGCGCTGCCAGCGCAGATTAAACAAGAATTGCAGGGCCTCAATCGCGGCAATCTCCGACGCCAGTGACTCGCGTGCTTGTTCGAGTGCTTGGGGCTCTCTGCGCCGCAGATCATCAGGCCAATGCATCCACCCTTGGCGCTGACGGGAAACCGAAATGGCTTCAAACAGCGCATAATCGTCCAACCAAGCTGCACCATGTTTAGCCTTAAATGCGTGGAGGCCGCTTGCCAAAGGATGATCGGCTTGGGCGGCCAAGCGGCCGCCAGCCAAGGTCAAGACTTCCAGACGGGCAGGGACCGTGACGTCATAATCGACCTTGATTTGCGGTAAGGCAATAAGGTGCGCGACTTCGTCTATTGTCAACAACTTGGCGTCAACTAAGCCGTCGATGTCAATCAATAGCGGATTAGCGGCAAAAGTTGTGGTGGCCGAGTAGGGGCTCGCATTATTGCCCGTCGCATTGATCGGCAGGATTTGCCACAGCTTCTGGCCAGCCTCCGCCAAAGCATCGATGAAGGCCATTGCCTCATCGCCGATTTCACCAATCCCATAGGGGCCGGGCAAGCTGGTGGGATGGAGCAAAATGCCACTGACGCGTTCAAAAGCCATGTCCGGTCTTTCCAATGATTCTAGAGGTGTCGCGCGAAAACACGATCAGGGTTCGTGCAGGAAGTTGGATGGTTTGGCAGCCCGCGGCCACTTGATCTTGGGTTGGACGAATGGGGTCGGCCGTCGTCAGCGCCATCCGCCACACACCTGTTCCGGTGGGTGGCAAGATAAAGGCCGCGTCTTCAAGGCTGGCGTTAAACAAGATCAGCCAGCCACGCGGCTCATAAACGGCGGCAAAGCACTGGGTCTTGGAGTCCATCCAATCCGTGTGAGTCATAAGATTACCCCACACACTCCACCATGCAATCGTAGGCTCGCGCTCACCCGGCCCATTGGGATGGCCTTCTGGGAAGCCCCCGAACATCTCTTTGCGCAACGCGATCAGCTGCTTTGCAAAGGCCAAGCGTTGCGCACCAAGGCGAGCGCTGGGCAGACGCCAATCTAGCCAACTGATGGCATTGTCTTGCGCATAAGCATTGTTGTTGCCGCCTTGCGTGCGACCCATTTCGTCGCCTGCCAACAGCATCGGCGTGCCAAAGCTTAAAAACACGCTGGCCAACATGTTGCGGGATTGACGCTCGCGGAGCTCTTCAATCTCGCGTTCAGTTGTCTCGCCCTCGACACCATAATTGGACGAGAAATCATGATCGCCGCCATCGCGATTATTCTCGCCATTGGCGTGGTTGTGCTTATGGGCATAACGGGTGAGGTCCAAGAGCGGAAAGCCGTCGTGGCACGCGACGAAATTGACGCTGGCCTCAATTGGCTTGCCCTTATTGCGAAATAAGTCTGGGGAACCCGCCAGAGCTTTAGCAAAGTCGCGCGCCATATCCTGATCGCCACGCCAAAACTGCCGGATGGTATCGCGAGCCTTACCGTTCCAATCCGCCCAGTCTGGTGGAAAGTCGCCGACATAATAGCCGCCTGCCGCGTCCCAAGCCTCAGCAATGAGTTTGACGTCTTTGAGGCGCGGGTCGTGCCGGACTGCGTCAAAGAAGGGTGCCTCGCGGCTGAACCGGCCCGCCTCGTCGATGCCGAGGGACGGGGCAATATCAAAGCGGAAGCCATCAAGGCCATAGCAGTCTACCCAATGGACCAGCGACTCCACAATCAGATCGCGGACTTGGGGATGGCCGGCATTCAGTGTCGCGCCACAGCCACTGATATCGGCATAACGACTGAGGTCTTGCGGATTCAAGCGGTAGTAAGACGCATTATCGATCCCGCGAAACGACAATGTAGGGCCATGGCGATTGCCTTCACACGTGTGATTGTAAACCACATCCATCCAGACATCGAGATTGCGCGCATGGGCGTTTTGAACAAACCCGCGCATCTCTGTGATCGGATCGCCAAGCGCATAATCTTGATGCGGGGCGAAGAAACTCAGCGTGTTATAGCCCCAATAATTCTTCAAGCCTTGATCAACCAAAAACCGGTCATGGATGAATTGATGAACCGGCAGGAGTTCAATCGTCGTGATGCCGAGCGCACAGAGATAGTCGAGAGCCGCTTGACTGCCGAGGCCGGCGAATGTGCCGCGCTCTGTGTCAGACAGGTCCGGCAGCTGCATGGTAAAGCCTTTGGCATGCAGCTCATAAACCAGCGTTTCGCGCCAAGGCCGTGCCTTGTGGCGGGGCAGGGGGGTCATGGCAGCGGGGTCCACAACAACCCCTTTCAAACAAGTCGCACCATTGTCGCGATGATCGGGCATCCCGTCGGGATCATGGCCCTCGTAAAAATAGCCAAAATGTTCTGGTCCCCATTGGAACGTGCCGGCCAAGGCCTTGGCATAGGGATCGAGCATCACCTTGTGAGGGTTGAACAAATGGCCCAGATCAGGCCGATAGGGCCCGTGGACGCGGTACCCATACACGGTACCCGCTCCAAGCTTCGGCACAAACCCGTGCCAGATATCGCCTTTGCGAGCCGGGAGGTCGGCCCGCGCGATCTCATGTTGTCCATCACTTGAAAACAAGACCAGTTCAACCCGCACACCATGGGCACTAAACAGCGCAAAGTTCACGCCACCCTCACCGAGCGTCGCGCCCAATTGATTTGGGTTGCCTGGTTCCAGTCGCAGCACCATTGCGTTACCGTTTCCTATGCCGGAACGAGATAGAGGCCAGCAAGTGGTGGCAGGGTCAGGACGATGGAAGCTGGTTGGCTATTGAAGGGCAATGCTTCGGCCTCAACTTGGTTCGGACCGTCGAAATTGGACCCGTCATAGGCCGAGGAATCGGTATTGAGGATCACTTTCCACGCCCCGCTATGGGGCACGCCCACCCGATACTCAACACGCGGAACCGGAGTCATGTTGATGAGGGCGAGCACTTTTTCTGAGCGGTCATGGTTCCAGCGCAAGAAAGCAAAAACCGATACATCGGCGGCGTCTGCTTGCACCCATTCAAAGCCTGATGGGTCACAATCGCGCTGATGCAGGGCGGGGGTGGATCGATAGAGTTTGTTCAAGTCCCGGACGAGCGATTGAATGCCCTTATGGCTTGGCTGATCCAGCAGATGCCAATCAAGGCTGCCTTCATGGTTCCATTCAGCGACTTGGCCAAATTCCGCGCCCATAAACAACAGCTTCTTGCCTGGATGGGCCCACATCAACGCATAATAGGCGCGCAAGTTCGCGTAACGCTGCCAATCATCCCCGGGCATGCGTGAGAAGATAGAGCCTTTGCCGTGGACGACTTCATCATGGCTGAGTGCCAACATGAAGTTCTCTGACCATGCATAAGCGAGGCCAAAGGTGATCTCTCCATGGTGCCAAGCGCGGTGGATGGGGTCGCGGCTCATATATTGCAGCGTGTCATGCATCCAGCCGAGGTTCCATTTGAACCCAAAGCCAAGCCCACCGTCATAGGTTGGCTTGCAGACCCCAGCCCAAGCGGTGGATTCTTCGGCCACCATCATGATGCCATCGGCTTCACCATAGCACATTTCATTGAGGCGACGCATGAACTGGACGGCCTCTAAATTAATGTTGCCGCCATAAATATTGGGGATCCATTCGCCGTCGGCACGGGAATAGTCGAGATAGAGCATCGAGCTCACCGCATCGACGCGCAGGCCATCAATCTTGAAACGATCTAACCAGAACAGGGCCGAGGAGACGAGGAAATTGACGACTTCGGGCTTGGTGAAGTCGTAGATATTCGTTTTCCAATCGGGATGGAAACCAAGGCGCGGATCAGCGTGTTCATAGAGGGCCGTGCCGTCAAATCGGTTTAGGCCGTGGCCGTCAATCGGGAAGTGGGCTGGAACAAAGTCACACAAGACGCCAATTTCAGCCTCATGCAAGCGGGCGACGAGGGTGCGGAAGTCGTCTGCTGTGCCATAACGGCTGGTGGCGGCAAACAGCCCAACTGGCTGATAGCCCCAAGACCCGTCAAAGGGATATTCTGTCAACGGCATGAATTGGACGTGGGTAAAACCCATGTCGCGAACATAAGGGATCAACCAATCGCCTAGCTCGGCATAGGTCAAAGGGCGATTGCCTTCTTCGGGTTTGCGCCGGAATGAGCCTGCATGAACTTCATAGACAGAGATCGCCGCATCCAATCCATGACGGCCATGGCGTGTCTTCAGCCAAGCTTGGTCGCTATCGACTTGTTTTGGCGGGTCTAGCAAGCGGCTGGCATTGGCGGGGCGAAGCTCCGCTGCCTGTCCAAATGGGTCGGACTTCAAGGGCTGAAGATCGCCATTTGCGCCGATGATCTCATATTTATAGATGTCATTGGCAGAAAGGCCTGGGATGAAAATCTCCCAGATACCGGCATCATGGAGCTTGCGCATGATGTGGCGACGTCCATCCCAATTATTGAACGGTCCAACCACCGACACCCGTTGGGCGGCAGGGGCCCAGACGGCAAAGGCAAAGCCCTCGACCTGATCCAAAGTGACCCGGCGTGCGCCAAGACATTCCCAAGCCCGCCACAATTGGCCTTGGCGGAAGCGAAGAATTTCTTTCGTGCTTAGAACGCCTGCAAACCGATAGGGGTCTTCAAGGCGGACGATTTCCCCATCCCACGTGGCGAGATAATGATAGGAAAGCGCCTGTTTCTTTGATTGGGCAATTTGGGCCACAAACAGCCCATCTGGATGCACCTTGGTCATAGGGATCGACAGCTTTTGACCCTCACAAACCAATGTGACCGCATCGGCTGCTGGCAGGAAGCAGCGCACGGTAATCTCGCGTGTCCCGTCATCAAGATGGGGGCCCAAGAAGGCAAATGGGTTGGCGTGAGTCCCCGTGATCAAGGCCAGCACTTCGTTCTGATCCGCTAGCGCAGGACCCAAAGTGGCCACGCTGTTTGAAGGTGCCTTTGCTGACTTTGCCCGGGTTGTCTTAAGGGCCATTAGCGCGCGTCCTCGTAAAAAATGATGTCATCTATGCTGGCCTTTTGCGCGCTCTGCCGATCCCGACGTCGCGCGTCGGCATAAGCATTTTCGCGCTGCGACTGCAGCATGTCCGAGTCGGCTTGTGAAAAATGTCCACTCTTGGATAGGCGCGCCTCGATCCCGAGACGGATGGCCTCAATGACGGCCGCATAAGCTATAAAGTCGCTTAGGCCCGCACCAAACTGGCAAAGAGAAATGGTGGCAGGCAAGCCCGCGTGGCCGATCAGGACAACCCGTCCACCTTGCGCACAAATATCTTTAAGGCTTTCTTGTACCTCGGGGATCCGCTCGCTCGACTTCAGTGCAATCACCAAAACGCTGTCGCGCCGGCCACGGATATCTGCTGTGGTTTGATCGCACACTTCGAGCCCACAGCCGCGCAAAGCACCTACCAGCGTGTCAGCAAACAGGGTTTCTGCACCAGAATGGAGCACGATGATTCGCCCGCTGCCGGCGCAAATCTCTAAGAGTGTCTCAATCTCATCAAGGGCTAGGCTAGCACCTCTTTGACCGAGTGCCTTGGAGACTTGTTCAAACAAAGCTTGGCCAAGGCCGCTATGGCCCTTCACATGTGGGTTCTGACGGCTCATCGACAGAGTCCGACGCTCCAGGTCGCGTGCGAGGCTGAGCTTGAAATCCATAAAGCCCATACAGCCAATCGCTTTGCAAAAACGCATAATCGTGGGCTCTGAGACGTCGGCGCGCTCTGCCAAATCGGCGATCGACATTTCAACCACCACCGTCGGGCGACCCAGAACAAAACGGGCGACGCGCTGTTCAGACGGGCGCAATTGAGCAAGATGAGAATCGATCTGACTGATGATCATCGCCTTTTTCCTCCCCGCCCTTTGTTTGCCGACTTGATTTATACGAATAATCTGCGCCCAATGCCAGCCTTGAACGCGTGTTGCGCAGGTTTTGTAGTTTTGCTACATCAAATGTGCAATACCAAAACCAAAGAACGGCAGGGCGACCCTACACAGGGCGGAAACTGCAGTCGGGGAGAGAAATGGACCTGGTCGGGTGTTTATCTTGGCTTGGGACCGTTATTTGCCATAACGGCAATAGCCTGTCGGTCCGACAAGTGGTTCCTCCACGACTGAAATTTCCCCGCTTCTGCCAATAAAGCACGGGCAGGACAAAGCATGGCAGGCATCACTTTTGAAACCGTCGCAAAGCGATATGGCGAAACTGATGTCATCAAAAACCTGTCTCTCGACATCAAGGATGGCGAGTTTATGGTTTTGGTCGGCCCATCGGGATGTGGCAAGTCGACCGCCCTGCGGATGATTGCAGGCCTTGAATCGGTTTCCTCGGGCCAATTAAAAATCGCAGATCGCGTCGTCAATGATTTGAAGCCTAAGGACCGCGATGTCGCCATGGTATTTCAATCCTATGCGCTTTATCCGCATATGACGGTTCGCCAGAACGTCGCTTTTGGACTTGAAGTGCGCAAAATGCCCAAGGCCGAGATTGAAAAGCGCGTTCAAGAGGCGTCTGCGATTTTGGGTCTCGACCCGTATCTGGACCGCAAACCAAAGGCGCTGTCAGGTGGCCAGCGGCAACGCGTGGCGCTGGGCCGTGCCATTGTTCGCGACCCTTCGGTCTTTTTGTTTGACGAGCCTTTATCAAATCTAGACGCTAAATTGCGGACGGGCATGCGGGCGGAGATTTCGCGTTTGCAGAAGCGTCTAGGCACCACCGCCGTTTACGTGACCCACGACCAAACTGAAGCCATGACGATGGGAGATCGCATCGCGGTCTTGGCACCTTTGGCCGAGGGAGGCGACAGCAATTTGATGCAAGTCGGCACGCCCCTAGAGCTTTACCACCGCCCCAGCAGCGTCTTTGTAGCCCGCTTCATTGGCGCACCCAGCATGTCGATTTTGACGACCCATTTAGCGGGGCGCGCGATTTCTCATGCGGCGTCGCCTGGCTTCGCCATGCCGGAGCGGTGGGAGCCATCTAGCCAAACAGGCGACAGCGTCCTGCTCGGCTTCCGCCCTGAGGATGTCCGTCTGGTCGGCCAGAATAGCCTTGAGAAGGCTGCCCACTTCAAGGGTCGGGTGGAAATGGTCGAGACGCTGGGCCACGAGGTCCTTACCCATCTCGATGTCGATGGTGCCACCTTGATCGCGAAGAGCCAGGGCGAGGCGCCGATCCCGAAACTTGGCGACATGGTCGAAGTTGAGGCTGATTTGAGCAAAGCTCACTTCTTTGATGTGTCGACAAATTTGCGCTTGACCGAGAGGGCTTGAGCCATGGCTTCGCGCGCAAGTCACGGGGGATCACCCACCAAACGGACATTTCTCGCAGCCACGCTGGGTCTGTCAGGCACAGCGCTGTTGGCGGCTTGCGGTAAATCCGCAGTTAGTAAGCGCCCGGCACTGGTGATTTGGCATTCGTATCGCGGGCGCGAGAAAGCGGCCCTTGAAGAAGTTGCCGCGCTTTATTCGGCCCAAGTTGCGGGCAAGGCCCGACCCGTCCGCTGTGTCGGCGTGCCCAATGATGCCTTCGCCGACAAGCTTTCCGCAGCGGTGCCCCGCGGGAAGGGACCAGACCTGTTTATTTTCTCCCATGACCGCTTGGGCGGTTGGGTGGAGAGCGGCAAAACTGTCGCACCGATCGATTTCTTCTTGAACGAGGAAGATCGTCAAGGCTTCTTGCCGGGCATGTTGGATGCTACGACCTATGAGGGCGTCACCTATGCTTTGCCGCTGAATTTTAAATCAGCGGCTTTGATTTACAATAAAAGGATGGTGCCCAATCCGCCGCGCACCACCAAAGAGCTTGTCGAGATTGCGACCAAACTGACCGATAAAGGTCGCGGTCGATTTGGCTTTGCCTATGCTTATGACGATTATTTCTTCCATGCAGGCATTGGCAATGGTTTTGGTGGTGGTGCCTTTAATGCGGCGGGCGATTTGATCTTGAACGACCCTGCCAATGTCGCGGCTTCTGATCTTGTTCGTAAGTGGCGATCCGAACTCAATCTCTTACCAGATGATCCCGCCAATTCTCTGGTGACGGCGCTGTTCAATGAAGAGCGCGCGGCAATGGTCATGAGCGGGCCGTGGTTCTTGGGCGAGGCTTCTAAGTCGATTGACTTGGGTATCGCGGTTCTGCCGATGATATCTGAGGCCGATGACAAGCCGATGCGGCCTTGGATGACGATTGAGGCCATCTATCTAGCTGCGGGTACGACAGACGAACACGAGGCGTGGCAATTCGCTAAATTCCTTGCAGGGCCACAGGCCTCGGCCATCATGGCGCAAAAGGGCGGACAATTGCCAGCCTCGCAAGCGGCTTACACAATCCCTGCCATTGCCAACGACCCCATCATCTCCGCCTTTAAGGCCCAAGGTGCCTTGGCCGTTCCCATGCCCAATCTGCCGGAGATGACACTGGTTTGGTCGCCCGCTGATAAAGCGATGAAGCGGTTCACCAAGATGGAAACAACCTCCCAATCGGCTTGGAATGATTGTCAGACAGAGGTTCAAGCCGCCATCGACGCCTTGCGGGCTTCCCAAGCAGGGGGGCGGGCATGAAACGTAATCTAAGCGCTGTCTTCTTTGCGCTATTGATCGTCGTCTCGGGGGCTTTGTTCTTCCTCCAACAAGCCGCCCAGAATCGCGATCAAGCGGCAGCAGGCGCTGTTGCTTTGGCCACCGCTGCTGACTTGGCCAAACTTGGCTCGACAGGCCTAGAAACGGGGTTGAGCGAGCAAGTTGTGGGTTCCATGATGGCTGAAGTTCTAAAACGCTCTGGCCAGGAAGGGGATCGTTTTCGCCTCGTGATGCGAAACACCAAACAATTGTCCGCCAGTAATTGGCCGGGTGAAGGCGCGCCACGACCTTTGGGCATCCGTGAAAAGCCCTTGTTCGATTTGATTCTCGGTTTGCCTGTGGCTGGGGCGAAGCTTGACCCGACCGCAGAAGGGGCCCATGCGGCCGCACCTCTGGTCGTGGCTGGACGACGTGTTGGCATGGTCGAGATTATCCATACGTCGCGGACGACTGGCCCACCGCTGATCTCCCTGCTTCAGTGGGGCGCGATTGGATTGGGCGTGTTGGTCCTAGTCAGTCTTGCCCTAGTCCAACCAAAGTTGGGTGCTTGGGCAGGGGTGGCTCTGCCCTTGGGTGTCGCATTCGTCGTTGGGCAATTGACCGAGGTTAATTTGGCCAGCACGGCACAAGTGCTTCTCGATAATCTCAACACAACCGCACGCGCTGTGGATGAAGCTATGCGGGTTGTAGCTGTTTCTAACGGACTTGCCCTTACCGCTGATGCCGCGCGTCTCGACGCAGCGGTGGTCGCTGGTGCTGTCGATGGGGCGGCGCTTAACACCTCGCTCCTTTTTCTTGGCGGCCTTGGTGCCCTCATTGGGGCCTTTATCAGTTTCGGTGCCGCTTCTTCCACGTGGCGCGCGCTGAAGGAAAACCCCACCGCCTATGCTTATGTCGCGCCAGCCCTAATCGGCATGTTGGCGCTGGCCTTTTTCCCCTTCTTCTATGGTTTTGTTTTGTCCTTCACCGATACCACCTTGCTGAACCAAGGGGCTAGCTGGAGTGATCGCTGGGTTGGGTTCGCCAATTACGCCAGCATTCTGGGGGACTTTAACTTCGGCGGGTCTGGAGCGGCGTTTAACTACCAGAACTTCTACTGGACCATGGGCGTCACCATTGTCTGGACGGCTTCAAACGTTGTTCTGGGGGTGTCGATTGGCCTCGCGATGGCCTTGCTGCTCAACATCAAAGGGCTGCGTGGGGTTGCGATTTATCGCACGCTGTTGATCCTGCCCTGGGCCATTCCAAACTATATCACGGCGCTGACATGGAAGGGCATGTTCCACCCGCAATTTGGAGCGATCAACCAAGCCATCCAGGCCTTTGGCGGTCAACCGGTGCAATGGTTTGATGCTGTGGGCCCCAGTTTCGTCACAGGCCTTGCCACCAATGTGTGGCTGTCCTTCCCCTTCATGATGGTGGTCGCGCTTGGCGCTCTTCAGGCGGTCGATGAAGATATGTATGAGGCGGCCCGCATTGATGGGGCTTCGCCTTGGCAGCAATTTTGGTTGATCACCTTGCCAAGCTTGCGGCCCGCCCTTTTGCCGGCGATCATTGTTTCGGTCGTGTGGACGTTTAACATGTTCAATGTGATCTATCTGGTCAGTGCCGGCCAACCCTCGGGGGCCAATGAGATTTTGGTGACACGGGCTTACCGGATCGCGTTTGAAGAATATCGCTATGGCTATGCTGCAGCTTATTCGGTCGTGATTTTCCTGATCCTACTGATTTATGGCGTGTTCCAGATCCGCGCGACTTCGGCCACGGAGGCCAACAACAAATGACGTCATCCGATCAAAAGCCCGCCCCCCTTTGGCTGCATCCCATTTTGATTATCATAACGCTGTTCGCGCTCTACCCCGTCTTTTGGGTCTTAGCGTTGGCGTTCTCCGGCACTCAGAATATTGGACTGGCAGATTTGCCAGCCAATCCCGGCTTTTGGGACCGGATGCGGGCGGCAACGCCGGTTCCTGCGCAATGGTCGATGGAAAATTTTGTTGGCGTGCTGCGCGATCAACCGTTCCTCAAATGGATGCTCAACAGTCTATTGGTAGCCGCGCTGACCACCGTTTTTGGCGTCGCCTTAGCCTGTTCGGCTGGCTATGCCTTCTCGCGCTTTCGCTTCAAGGGCCGCGAGTTTGGGATGACGTTGTTTCTCGTCACCCAAATGTTCCCCGGCACGCTGATGCTGATCCCGCTTTATGTGATCATTGTGGATTGGCTTGACCTCGACAACTCAGTGTGGGCTTTGGTGATTGTCTATTCGGTGACCGCCATTCCGTTTTGTGTGTGGATGTTGAAGGGCTATTTCGACTCCATACCCATCGAGATTGAAGAAAGCGCGATTATGGACGGCTGTTCCCCGTCGCGCATCTTCTTCCAGATCGTCTTGCCACTCGCCCGCCCCGCCGTCGCGGTAACTGCTTTGTTCAGTTTCATGACGGCGTGGAATGAGTTCATCCTCGCGGCCACCTTCATGGATGAGGAGTCGCTTTATACGGCTCCGGTGGGCTTAAGGTTCTTTGTCAGCGAATATTCCTCCCAATGGGGCTATTTTGCTGCGGGTTCTATTTTGGTTTCGCTGCCCGTGGTTCTCCTATTCCTCATGCTTCAAAGGTTCCTGGTGTCGGGCCTGACAGCAGGTGGCGTGAAGGGGTGATCTAATGCGGTACCTCGGTTTTTGTGCGCTTGTCCTCCTATACTTAACCTTCACGCCCGCAGCTTCGGCAAAGCAAGCCCCTGAGCCAATCCTAATTTCCAAGCCCATGGGCCAGACCGAAGCCCGTCTGCCCTGTAACCGTGGCGGCAGCCCGTTTTGCGAGCTCCGCCTCTATCAAGTGATGGTCGGCACGTTCGTCGACGGCTCACCCGATCACGATCCGATTGGCGGCTATGGTCCGGGGCCGCATACTGGAGACGTTAAGGGCGTCATCCAAGCTCTCGATCAGATCCACGCCATGGGCTACAATGCCGTCTGGCTCACGCCCATTTTTGATAGCGCGGCCGGCAGCCCGCAGCACCGTCATTCTGGCGAGAAAGTGGTCAATGCCCGCCTCGATGGCACGGGCTATTATCCGCGCGACTATTTCAAAGTTGATCCCCAATATGGCACCGCACAGGACGTGCGCGACCTAATCGCGGCAGCCCAAAAGCGTGATTTGAAGATCATTTTCGATGGCGTCTTTGGTCACCACAAAGGCAATCCCACGCCTTCACCCTCTGGCCTTGTTCCCGCGGCCTCTAAGCGAACGGCGGATTACTTTAATAGTCCAAATACCTACCCCGGCGAGGTGGTTGATTTCGCAAACCCCAAGTCGATTGCGTTTTACGACGAGGTCGCCCGCTATTGGATTGATGTTTATGGCATTGATGGCTGGCGCTTGGATCAAGCCTATCAAGTGCCCAATCAGCCGATGGCGAAGCTGGTAAAATCCATCGAGGCCTCATCGAAGGATCAGGGTAAGCTTGCCTATGTCGTCGGGGAGATTTGGGGCACGGCAGATAGAATTCGCGCCGCTTTGGGAACCAATGAAGCGCCTGCCTTACCCAGCGCGTTTGATTTTCCTACCCGCTATGCTTTGGTCCAAGTCTTAGCGACGGGTGAGGACGGCACGAAGAACAAGCCCGCCACGACTTTGGGAGAAGCGTGGGCGATGGGTGCGCATGCCAGCTACCCGGACCACGCCATATTGAATTTGATGCTGGGCAATCATGATTTGGTCCGCTTTGGCGACTTGATCGAGCGGGCAGGGAAGGGCGACCCGAGTTCGCAATCCTATTGGGCCCGTCACCGTTTGGCCTTCACTTTCATGGCGGCTTGGTCTGGGCCGATCACCACCTATTACGGGGAGGAAGTGGGCGCAGAAGTCGCGGGATTCTCAATGAGATTGGGCCAAAATTGTGGGGAGCTTCAAAGGTGTGACGACCATGTTGCTCGAAATATGGTCAAACTCCCCGGTATCAATGCAAAAAGCACCGATGTTCTGCCCAAAGCGCTTGCACTGCGCGACTACCTGACCGAGTTACTGGCCTTACGTAAGGTCAGCCCGGCGCTCTATGCCGGTTCGCGGACGCATCTGTATTCGGATCAACATCTCTATGTCGATCTTAAAGCGCTGGGCGCGGAGAAGTTTGTATTTGTCATGAATGTTTCTGATCTGCACCAAACCATTCGCTTGGCTAGAGGCGCGCTGTCTAACGAAGATCTGAGGGAAGCACGACTGATGATTGGCGATATCCAGGTTCAAGAGACCAATCTGGGCCTCGACATAGACTTGCCGCCGTTGAGCGCTGGCATCGTGCGCATCCAAACATCAGGGGCTGCTGCACGTCCTTGAGATAAAAACACTGATTTGGCGCTGTATTCGGCGACAAATCCCTTTAACCCTGATGTTCCTATGGAGCGCTCTGATGGCTGAATTCGTCCCCGTCCCCAGTTTTGATTTGGTAGTTTTCGGCGCGTCCGGGGATTTGGCTCTACGGAAGTTGTTTCCGTCGCTGTTTCATCGCTTCAAAGATGGTCAGATTCCAAGCGACAGCCGCATCGTCGGCGTAGCTCGCCAAGTGATGACCAAGGACGCCTTTCGCGAGACTGTCAGCGAAGGCTTTGCGACTCTGGCCAAAGGGGATCCATCGGCCGAGGATTTCCAAGCATTTCTGGCCCTGATTGATTATGTGGCGCTCGACGCCACCAAGGCCGAGGGTGCGTGGGATCATCTCGTGCAATCGTTAGCAGGGGGCGAAGATAAGGTTCGCGTCTTTTATTTATCGACGCCGCCTTCCGTCTTTGGCGGCATCTGTGCGCAATTGCGTGCAGCCGGATTGGTATCGCCCGCGTCGCGGGTTGTCCTTGAGAAGCCATTGGGTCGCGATTTGATGTCTGCCAAGGCGATCAATGATGCGGTGGCGGAGGTCTTCTCCGAAGATCGCGTTTACCGGATTGATCACTATCTTGGCAAAGAGACGGTGCAAAACCTCTTGGTGCTGCGCTTTGCCAATGCCTTGTTTGAGCCTGTGTGGTCACGCGCCTCGATTGATCACGTGCAAATCACAGTGGCTGAGACCATTGGCGTCGGCAGTCGTGGCGACTATTATGACAAGTCGGGCGCGATGCGTGACATGGTGCAAAACCACTTGCTACAGCTTCTGTGCTTGGTGGCGATGGAGCCGCCTAATTCGGTCGATGCCGATGCCATTCGCACCGAGAAGATCAAAGTGCTGCAAGCACTCGTCCCCATCGGCCCGGCAGATATCGCCAGCCACAGCGTGCGCGGCCAATATCGTGCAGGCCTTGTCGAGAATGAACCCGTAAAAGGCTATCTCGAAGATTTGGGTCCTGACCGTACCAGCTCGACCGAGACTTATGTTGCGCTCAAGGCCGAGATTGCCAATTGGCGCTGGTCTGGCGTGCCGTTTTATCTGCGCACTGGCAAGCGGCTGCCCTCGCGCCGCTCTGAGATCGTTGTGACTTTCCGGCCACCGCCGCATAGTCTGTTTGGCAGTGGGGGCGAGGCCAACCAATTGGTCATGCGCTTGCAGCCCGATGAAGGCATGGAAATGTGGCTTCAGATTAAGGAGCCAGGCCCTGGTGGCTTGCGTGTTAAGTCCGTGCCGCTGGATTTGTCCTATGAGACCGCATTCACGCTGCGCTATCCTGACGCCTATGAGCGTCTATTGATGGACGTCGTGCGTGGCAATCTCTCGCTCTTCATGCGTAAGGATGAAGTGGAATCCGCGTGGGCGTGGGTTGATCAAGTGATTGCGGCCTGGGAAAATGCAGGTACCCAGCCTGATCCTTACGCCGCTGGCAGCGACGGCCCATTGCAGGCCGCTTTGTTAATGGACCGCGATGGTCGCAAGTGGCGTGACCTTATATGACTGCCATGATGACGACTCTTCCGCTTTTGAGTTTCCCAAGCCGACTGGCCGCTGAAGAAGCCCTTGCTTCTGCCTTGGCAGCTGGTGTCCGCGATGCGCATGCCGAAGGGCGACGGGCGCGCATCGCTTTATCCGGCGGCTCTAGCCCCGAACCAGCCTATCGCGCCTTTGCTTCCAAAGACCTTGATTGGTCAAAGGTCGATATCGCTTTGGTTGATGATCGCTGGGTGGAGGTGGATCAGGCAGGTTCCAATCAGGCGATGATAGAGCGTGCTTTTGCTTCGGCGACGGGGGTCACGATTTTCGGCATGAAGCGGGCTACCGTCAGCCCGAAGCTGGCTGAAGCTGAATTGGACGGCCTATACCGCGCCCTGCGCCCGTTTGATGCGATCGTCTTGGGCATGGGGCCGGATGCCCATACAGCGTCATGGTTCCCGGCTTCTCCCGATTTAGCTGCTTGTTTGGATCCACATGGCCCCGCGACTGTCTTGGGTGTCGATGCGACTCTCGCCCCTGTGGCCGCACCCTATCTGGAGCGCATGACGATGACTTTGCCGGTTGTCAGCGAAGCCCAGCAAATTCTGATCTTGTTGTTCGGGGCTGACAAAAAGCAAATCCTTCAACAAGCCCTTGATACGCCTGTCACAAACGCGCCGATAAAAGCGGTTATTGAAGCTTCCTGGGCCAAGTGCATCGCACTTTGGGCCAATTGATTGAGAGTGATGACGATGCCAAAGCCCCTTCATCCAACGATTGCTGCCGTGACTGCCCGCATTGAGGCGCGCTCACAAGCACGTCGGCTGCGCTATTTGGATATGATCGAAACGCGGCGGTCACCTGATCCGGCACGGGCCCGCCTTGCTGCTGCCAATCAAGCGCATGGTTTTGCGGCTTGCCCGCTGCAAGATAAAGAGATGCTGAAAAATGGCCGTTGGGCAAATGTCGGCATCGTGACGGCCTATAATGACATGTTGTCGGCCCACCAGCCGCTGGCAGCCTATCCCGACATGATCAAGGCAGCAGCGCGCAAAGCCGGGGCGACCGCGCAAGTCGCAGGCGGTGTGCCCGCCATGTGTGATGGCATCACGCAAGGCTTTGAGGGGATGGAGCTGTCGCTCTTCTCGCGCGATACCATCGCCATGAGTGCAGCGATTGCGCTGTCGCACGATACATTTGATGCCGCGATTTATCTGGGCGTGTGCGACAAGATCGTGCCCGGACTTTTGATTGGCGCGCTTCGCCATGGCTGGTTGCCGTCGATATTCTGCCCCGCTGGGCCGATGCCCTCTGGCCTGCCCAATCCTGAGAAGGCGCGCATTCGCCAATTGTTTGCCGAAGGCAAGGTGGGCCGCGAAGCGCTGTTGGAAGCGGAATCGCAAAGCTATCACAGCGCTGGCACCTGCACCTTTTATGGCACAGCCAATTCGAACCAAATGCTGATGGAGATTATGGGCCTGCATGTGCCAGGCACTGCCTTCATCAATCCCAACACGCCCTTGCGTTCGGCGCTGGTTGAATTTTGCGCCAAGCGGGCAAGCCAGATCACGCAATTGGGCGATAGCTACATCCCAATCGGCCATGTCGTGGATGCGCGCAGCATTGTGAATGCCATTGTTGGCCTGTGCGCCACCGGCGGCTCTACCAATCAAATGATCCATATCCCAGCAATCGCCCAGGCCGCAGGCCTGATCGTGGATTGGGATGACTTTAATGATCTCTCGTCGGTGACACCGCTTCTATGCCGGGTCTATCCAAATGGCATTGCCGACGTGAACCATTTCCATGCCGCCGGTGGTATGGGCTTTCTGATCCGCGAATTGTTGGACGCTGGCCTCTTGCATGGCGACGTTTTAACCGTCGCGGGCCAAGGGCTGGAAGCCTATACGAAAGAGCCCTTCTTGACCGATGCAGGTCTTGAATGGCGCGAGGCACCGACCACCAGCGGCGATACATCAGTTCTGGCACCTGTTTCAGAGCCATTCTCCAAGGATGGCGGGCTTCGCGTCTTGCAGGGCAATTTGGGTCGGGCTTGCGTCAAGGTTTCAGCGGTGAAGCTAGAGCAGCGGATCGTAGAAGCCCCCGCCCGGGTCTTTAAAGATCAAGCAAGCTTGCATGTCGCCTTTAAGGCAGGCGAACTGGACCGCGATGTCGTGGTGGTCGTGCGCGGTCAAGGCCCTGCCGCAACCGGCATGCCGGAGCTGCATAAGCTGACCCCACCTTTGGGCGTTTTACAGGATCGTGGCTTTCGGGTTGCTTTGGTCACAGACGGCCGCATGTCCGGCGCATCTGGCAAAGTCTTGGCGGCCATCCATGTCAGCCCAGAATCTAAGTCCGGCGGCTTGATCGGTAAGATCCGTGACGGTGATTTGGTTCGGGTCGATGCCGAGGCTGGCACCTTGAATGCACTGGTGCCGGATGACATCTGGCAGGCTCGCTCAATAGACACCACGGTCGTTGACGGCGTCACCCGCGGCTTTGGCCGGGAGATGTTCTCTATGTTCCGCGCCTTGGTCAGTCACGCTGAGCAGGGGGCCATGCCGTTTGGCGATATGGACCCAGACGAAGCCATTTTAGACCCCACCCAAGACCAAGCTCCGCAAGCAGCCGAGGCAGACGCATGAGCTCACAGGCCATTCTCGTTGGCGATGTTGGCGGCACCAATGTCCGCCTTGCTATTGCGCACATTGATTCCAACAGCCAAGTTGAGCTCTCCCATGTCGAGCGCATGCCCGTCTTGTCTTTCCCGAGCTTGGAGGATGCAATCGAGGCGTGGCAGAAAGAGGGTCGGACCTTGCCGGCGTCCGCCGTATTCGCTTTAGCAGGGCCAACGGGCGCAGACGAGGTCCATTTTACCAATTCCTCTTGGGTGGTTTCGGCTTCGGCAACCAAAGCCCGCTTTGGCTTTCAGAGCGTGACCTTGGTCAATGATTTCGCTGCCCAAGCGCGCGCCGTACCCTCCAACAATGCAGATGCATTTGAAGTTCTGATTGAGGGGGAGGCGCAGCCAAATGCCCCCATCGTCGTCTTAGGGCCGGGCACTGGCCTTGGCATGGCGCTCTTGGTGCCCGATGGCAAAGATTGGACCGTCATTTCAACAGAAGGCGGCCATCAGGCCTATGCGCCTTGTTCTGAGCGGGAGCGGCAGATTTTGGAAGTGGTCGCCGAAGATTTGCCTTACATCAGCTTTGAGAACCTCGTGTCCGGTTTGGGTCTCGACCGGCTGTACAAGGCCATCGCTAAGCTGGAGGGGCGGGTAGCCCGCCTCAAGGGTGGTGACGAGATTGGCCCCGCCGCAATTGCGGGCGATGATCCCTCTGCGGTTGAGGCAGTTGAAGTCATGATCCAGTCCTTGGCCACCTTTGCTGGCAACGCCATTCTGGCGACCGGCGCGCGTGGCGGATGTGTGATTGCTGGCGGGGTGTCTGAAGCCTTAGCGCCCTTTATGCGCACCACAGAATTTGTAACCCGCCTATTAGAGCGCGGCCCCATCAGCAATTTTATGGATGGTATTCCCGTCCGTAGAGCCCGCAACGCTTTTGCCGCTTTGGAAGGTGCCGCCTTCTTTGCCCCCAAGCATCCGTTTTAATTTCTCGTCTAGGAGAGGTCGATGACCAGCTTTGCATCCCAATTGAGAGCCGCCCCCCTGATTCCGGTCTTGACGATTGCTGACCTCGATAAAGCCGAAGGTCTCGCCTTGGCTCTGCAGGCTGGTGGGCTGAAAAACCTCGAAGTCACACTCCGCACCCCGATTGCGCTTGAAGCCATCGCTTTGATGAAAGCGGCAGCCCCGGACCTATTGATCGGTGCGGGCACGGTCTTAAGCGAGGGCGATGTTGAAGCCTGCTTTAAGGTTGGGGCTGACTTCATTGTGACACCGGGATCAAGTCCGGGTCTGCGGGCCGCACTTCTAAAAGCCGATGCCAATGTCATGGTGGGCGTAGCCACGGCGACCGAAATCATGAGCCGCTTGGAAGAAGGCTTTGGTGTCTTGAAATTCTTCCCAGCTGAGCAATCGGGCGGGGCGGCTGCGCTTAAAAGCTTTGCTGGGCCACTCCCTGATGCGCGCTTTTGCCCAACGGGCGGGGTGACGCCAGACAAGATCGAAAGCTATCTTTCTTTGCCAAACGTCATCGCCGTCGGCGGTACATGGATCGCGACACCCGATATGATTAGCGCGGGTGACTTTGCCACCATTGAAGCCAATGCGCGCATCGCAGCCGGATTTAAAAAGTCATGATCCGCAACCGCCGTACACGGATCGTCGCGACCCTCGGCCCGGCCAGCCGTTCACCGGAAATGACTTTGGCTTTGGCGCAAGCAGGCGTTGACGTGTTCCGCATGAACTTCAGCCACGGCAGCCATGAAGATCACGCCGAGGCTTATGCGAGTGTTCGGGCAGCCGAAAAAGCGACCGGGCGACCGATTGGGGTTCTCGCAGACCTTCAAGGCCCAAAGCTGCGCCTCGGGACGTTTGCCGATGGCAAGGTGCACTTAATCAAGGGTGCAACGTTTCGCTTAGACCGCGATCCAACGCCAGGTGATGTTACGCGCGCCTGCATGCCGCATCCGGAAATTTTTGCTGCTCTCAAGACCGGCGATGACCTTCTGATTGATGATGGTCGCGTGCGCTTGCGGGTTCTTGAGCATGGTGAGGATTGGGCGCGTACGGAGGTTATTCAGCCTGGCCCGGTTTCGGACCGGAAGGGCGTCAATGTGCCGACGGCCGTTTTGCCAATCTCAGCCATGACCGAGAAGGACCGGAAGGACTTAATGTTCGCGCTAAGCCTAGGGGTAGACTGGGTTGCACTGTCCTTTGTGCAACGGTCGGCAGACATGGCGGAGCTGCGCAAGCTTGTTAATGGTAAGGCGGCTTGCTTGGCCAAGATCGAAAAACCAGCCGCTCTTGAGAGCTTGGCTGAGATTCTCGACTATTGCGACGGCGTCATGGTGGCACGTGGTGACTTGGGCGTGGAACTGGCCCCAGAAGATGTGCCGGTTGCTCAAAAGCTGATCCTGCGCATGGCGCGCGAACGCGGTGTCCCGACTATCGTCGCAACCCAGATGCTGGAAAGCATGATTTCTGCTGCGGCACCGACGCGCGCTGAAGCCAGCGACGTTGCCAACGCCGTCTATGAAGGCACCGACGCATTGATGTTGTCAGCTGAAACTGCCGCCGGGCAATTCCCGATGGAGGCGGTCGCCGTCATGAGCCGGATCGCTGAGCGGGTGGAGGCAGATCCACGCTGGCCGGGCCTAATGGATGCCGAGCATGCCAATCCTGAAGGTGAGGTACCCGATGCCGTATCGGCTGCTGCTAGAACTGCGGCCAATGCCTCCAAAGCTGCCTGTCTGGTCGCCTTTACCGCTACTGGCACCACTGCTTTGCGCGTGGCGCGGGAACGGCCCTTGCAGCCGGTTTTGGTGCTGACGCCAAGTATTCGTACAGCCCGCAAGCTTGCCTTGGTCTGGGGTCTCGAAGCTCGTGTTACTAAGGACCCCAAGGACGTGGAAGATATGGCAACTGTCGCTTCGGCCATGTCGTCGAAAGTAGGGACCGCTAAATCGGGTGATCGCATTGTGATCGTCGCCGGTCTGCCATTTGGCACAAAAGGCGGGACCAATTTGATGCGGATTGCGCGCGCGACCTAAGGGGCTTTCATGACAGCCGACCTTCTGGAACTCTCCGCCTATGGCTTCGACCTAGGCATCGCGCCCTTGGCGGGCGGGGGCATTGCGCGGCTGGATTGGCATGGCAAGCCCATATTGCGACCAGCTTTGGCTGGTGCCGTCGCGGCACGCGACCCTTTGGGCCTGTCGTCCTTTCCCATGACGCCTTATGCTAGCCGCATTGTGGATGGCAAGTTTCGTTGGGGCGATGTCTCAACCGACATAAAGCCGAATATGGCGGGCGGGGCCCATCCCCTCCACGGTATCGGCTGGCGCACGCCTTGGACCGTGATCGCACAGGATGAAAACGCGATCGAGATTGCCTTAATTCATGATGGCGACGCGAACTGGCCTTGGGCTTTCGAAAGCCGCCAGCGCTTTCACCTATTTGAGGATCACTTAGAGGTTCGCTTATCGGTGACAAGCCGTGATCCCCGGCCATTTCCTTCGTCTCTTGGACCCCACCCCTATTTCTTGTCTGAAGGCGCGGAAATCCAATTTGATGCCGCCCAACTCTGGGAGATTAGTGGCGAGGCATTGCCCAGCCATTTGGCCCGGCCACCTGTCGTCGATCAGTTGGCAGAAGGAGTGGCTGCAACCAGCCTTGATCTCGATCATTGCTTTGAAGGCTGGAATGGCCGTGCACGGATTAAGTGGGCAGGGCATGGTGTGGAGGTCGGAGCAGCGGTCTTGGTGGGTGATACCCCGTGCCCTTGCACGCGCTTACAGCTCTATACGCCGCCCGACGCGGGCTTTTTCTGCTTGGAGCCCGTAACTGCCCGCGGCGTGTCCTTCACCGCCCCAGACCCTTACGAACTAGGCGTTGTAGAGCTTGTGGATCAAACCTTGACCATCATCACGACCCTGACGCCGTTCCGGGTCGGCTAGCGGTTTAGCTCAACCAGTTCGTACCACGTCTGCATATAGCCGCCCACGCCGCCTTGAACGAAAATGGCGTCGCTATCATCGGTGATCCAGACGTCATAGACCGGATGTTCGCTGCTCATGCCGCTCGATCCATCATCCAAGAATTGGAAGTGGCGGGTCTGGAAGGTACCTGCTTGGACCGTGATTTCTTCTTTGCCAAGATAAAGTCCATCGATGCGAACCGGGGCCAAGAAGGGCGGAGTGGCACCGCGATGATCGGGAGAGGGCAGATACATGTGAAACGTATGCCGCTTTTTGGCTTCCCAATCATGCAGACTTAAGAAATAGCCGTCAGCCACGATGGGGTGGGTGCCAAAGCCATCAATCGGCGTGGAGAGGTCAACCCGTTGCGAGACCCGGCCTATTGTTGGCCCATAGCTCTCGCACTCTATATAGTCGGCGCCAAATCGGAACCAGCCAGTTCCCATGAATTTGTCGCCCACGGTTAGTCGCACGTGACAATCCATGGGCTTACGGTTGGCATCGATCGAATAAATGATGTCGCGCATCACGCTGGGATCGGGCTCTGCAATAAAGCAATGGGCGCGAAGGGTCGTTTGGCCATCGCTATGATGGGTGAAACGGAAATCCTCTTCGCCGCGCGCCTGATCCATCATGTGCGGCTTCTTTGAGGTGTAGGCAATCTTGCCAGTGATTGTGCGATGTACCATCCCATCCTCCTCGTGGTCCGCTCAAAGCCTATAGGAAGAGAGGGCAGAACCAAAGCGGCATTTGCTGATGCCTTCAAGTTTAGGGCTGAATTTCCTGTCCATCCCAAGCAAAGATCTTTCCGGTCTGCGCTGGCGTGAGACCAGCCACTACAGAGAGCAGGGCCATAGCCGCGATCTCGGGCTCAAAAATCTCATTTTTGGTATAGCGCTGAAGGAAAGGCGCGGACATGGCGCTGCGCACGGTGCCGGGGTGTAGGCCAACGCAAATGACGTGCGGTCGACGCGCGGCCAGCTCAATCGAAGCGGTACGGATCAATTGGTTCAGCGCTGCTTTCGAGGCGCGATAGCTGTACCAGCCCCCAGCCTTGTTATCACCAATAGACCCAACCCGCGCTGAGAGGGAAGCGAGGATGGCGGTCCGGTCGCGGGCAAGCAAAGGCGAAAAGTGCTTCATCACCAGCGCGGGCCCAATCGTGTTGACCCTGAACAAGCGGGTCATGGTTTCGGGATCGAGTTCCTTCAGGCCTTTTTCTGGGCGAATGGTGTCGCCTTCATGGAGGATACCAATCGTATTGATGATCAAGTCCACGCCGCCCTCGACCTGACAGCTTGCAGCTGCCTCGATCAGGCTGGATTCATTTTCTAGATTGATGGCTAAGGCTGTCACACGTGGATCAGCGCTCTCAATAGGTGTCCTGCTCAGCGCAAAGATCTGTCGCGTAGCTGCCCTATCCAGCAGGGCACGGACTAAGGCACCACCGATTGCGCCACTGGCACCCAGCACGATGATGGTTTGAAAGTTTGTTTGACTCATGGAGATGATACGCGATGTCCGCGAGCTTGGACTATTGCTTAGGCAGTTAAGCCGAGCAAAGCTTCAACTTGCTCGCGGCTCGGCATAGAGGTTTGTGCGCCAGCAATTAAGGTCGCCGCCGCGCCGGCCGCACACGCATAGGCCAAGGCTTTGGCGACGGAGCCTTCGGACAGAAATGCCACGATAAAAGCCCCGACAAAAGTATCGCCTGCACCTGTTGTGTCGACGGGCACAATGGCGGGCGAGGCGCTACGCGCAATCTCTTTGCGATTTTGGAAAGCGACTGCACCATCGGCCCCCAAGGTGCGAATGATCAGCGCCTGTGAGCCATTGAGCTGGTCATCATAGAATGCAGCTTCAGTCTCATTCACCACCAGAATATCAGCGCGGTTGAGAACTTCTTGGGGCATCGGTTTTGCCGGTGCGAGATTGATGCAAAAGAGGCCTGTCACTGTCTCGGCTAGATAGGAGATAGTCTCAACGGGCAGTTCAAGCTGGCACAGGGTGGCATCAAAATCGCCCGACAGATCTGCTAAAGTGCTCGGCGAAACCAGAGCATTTGCGCCCGGTGCCACGACGATTTGGTTCTCGCCCGCAGCATCCACGGCAATCAGGGCAACGCCGGTTGCGACGCCGTCTAAGATGGCCACGCCTGTGAGATCAACATGGTTTGCTTCGAGGAGGGCTAAAGCTTGTCCGGCGGCGCTATCGTTTCCAACGCAGCCGAACATCGCAATTTCGGCCCCAAGCTTTCGCGCTGCTAGCGCTTGGTTTGCCCCTTTCCCGCCCGGATAATGCGCCAACACGCCGCCGCTGACCGTTTCGCCGGGTCTTGGCAGGGTTTGGACGCGGGCAACAATATCAAGATTGATAGAGCCGATGACGCGAATTCGGGGCGGGCACTTCATGCCAAATACCTCAACAGCAAGGAAAGGACCGCTTCTGGATCGGCTTTTGAAACCCAGCTCGCATTGAATTGTCCCGCAACAGCCTTGCGGAACTCAACCGCCGTATGCCCCCGGGTCAGCGTGCTCATCGTCTCCACCTCGATCCGGCAGGGGCGGAGCTGAAAGGCTTCTGGTGCCAGCAGATAAGCAATCACGCAAGGGTCGTGCAGGGGTGCGCCCGTTGCAGGTTGATCTGGGTCAGTCGTATCCATCAGATTGGCGGGCAAAGCATTGGAGAAGGCCAACATGTCAGCGACCAACTTGGCACCGGGTGTGTTTAGTCGCGCAATCGCCTCCACCCAAGCCGGGGTGCCGCGCACTTGGTGGGTAGCATCCAAGCCAAAGGCCACGATGTTACAGCCGCTCTTGAAAATGATATCGGCAGCCTCTGGGTCAGCATAGATGTTGTATTCAGCAGAGGCCGTGATATTGCCGCCCTCACGTCTCGCCCCGCCCATCAGGACGATTTGACGGAGGCGGCGAGCGGCTTTGGGTGCCTGTTGGATTAAGCGCGCGATATTGGTTAGCGGGCCAGTGACCGCAAGGCTGATGGTGTCAGCTGGGGCTGCCTCAATCGTCTGTATCAGGAATGAAACGGCATCAGTGGATTCTGGCCCTTGGCGTGGCGCACAGACAGGATAATCGCCCAAGCCCTCTGGCCCATGAAAATCATCAGCTAGGATGGGCTCCCGGCATAGCGGCTTGGCAAGGCCCGCGTGGATGGGTACCTCTTCGCGACCCATGATCTGCCGGATCAGGCACGCGTTGCGTGTGGTTTTGGCGAGCTCGACATTCCCGGCCGTCGTCGTGATCGCGAGCAAATTCAGACGGTCGTGCGCACCAAATGCGAGCGCCAGAGCCACCGCGTCATCGACACCGGGATCACAATCGAGAATCAGCGGGACGGGGTTCATACGGTGCGCGCGGCCTTATCCTTGTCATTGCTGGCCTTGATCATCGTACGCACGGCTTCCCATTGCGCGTCGTCCCAGGCGCGTAGGCCAGAGAAATTGCCACCTGTGGCTTGATAGGCCGCGCCATCAATCGCAATCGTCTGGCCGTTCACATAATGGGCACCCTTTGCCATTAGAAACACCGCCAGATTGGCAAGCTCCGTCATTTCACCAACCCGGCCCATGGGGTTTGCCGAACGCTCTGCACTTTCCATGCTGGCTCCTGGCGAGAGCCGCTCTGTCATGCCCTTGGTGGGGAAGGGGCCGGGCGCGATGTTGTTGAAGCGAATGCCATAGCGGCCCCACTCAACAGCCAAGGATTCTGCCATGGCACGAACGCCAGATTTAGACATGGCTGACGGGACCGTGAAGGCCGAACCATTCCACACCCAGGTGGTGAGGATATTGATCACATTGCCCTTCTTGCCCTCAGCAATCCAGCGCTTGCCAATATCCAAAGTCATATAAAAGGTGCCGCGGAAGACGATATTGGCAATGGCATCAAAAGCGCGCGGCGACAGGTCTTCGGTTTTCGAGATAAAGTTCCCAGCGGCATTGTTAACAAGGCCAGTCAGTGCGCCGCCATCGGCCCAGATCAGATCAATGGTTTCGCGGATGGCTTCTGCATTACGGATGTCACAGGGCAGGGCGACGACTTTGCCGCCGTGGCGGCCCATCAATTCATCCCGGGTCTCGTCCAGTACCGCGCCGCGGCGACCAAGAATATAGACCGTTGCGCCAAGCGCAAGGAAGGCTTCTGCCATTTCCTTACCGAGGCCTGTGCCGCCGCCCGTTACGAGAATACGCTCACCAGCCATCAGACCAGTACGGAACATCAGCTTTTCAGTGTCCATTGGTGCTTCGCTCCCCATTTTCATTTTGATTGAGCGGAGCATATTGCATTTATCAGCCTTGGGAAGGCGTGGACCCAAGGCTTGCAGCAAAAGATACCGTAAAGCTTGCTGGATCAGCCCATCAGAAACGCGAGTGGCTCATGCAGCCGCACGCGCCAGGAGGCCTCATTGTGGTCTGCACCTTCATAGACCCGGCTTTCGAAGTCCTTACCTTGCTGCCAGCCCAGCTCCTTAAAAACTTGATCCATCGCCATTTGATACGGCGGATAAAAGCTCTCCAAATTTACCGTGCCATGGTCCATCCAAATCTTGTTCTGGCCGGGCTTTGGTAACTTCCGCTTCAGGTAAGTCGCAAAGGCTTGGATCATTGCCGGGGTTTCGAGGTCTGGCTTGCTGTAGCTTTCTGCAGCACTCAAAAGCGGCCAATGGGTTGAAAGACAGCCTGCTGCGCCGAACACCTGCGGGTATTCGCAGATTCCGTAGAGCGAAATCAGCCCGCCCATGCTCGATCCCATGATGAAGGTGGAAGCTTTGCCCGGTTTGGTGCGGTAGTCGCGGTCAATCATTGGCTTTAGTTCGTCGACCAAGAAGCGCAGATAGCCGTCACTCAGCGCAGGCCCGGCGTGTTCTTCGGCTGTCCGTGCACGAAGCTTGTCGTCCATAGCCGCTTCAACACCTGCGGGCGAAAAGTCTTGCCGTCGCGTGGACGTATTCCACACCCCAACCACAATGGCGTCGCTACCAGGAACCGCGCGGTGGCGTGCTTCCATCGCCAGATCGACCCGCCAGGACTGCCCACCAAAGGCGGTGCTTGCGCCAAAAATGTTTTGGCCGTCATGCATGTAAAGGACGGGATAGCGGCGCTTGGACTTGCCATAATCTGCTGGCAGCCAGACGCTCACAGTGCGCGCGCCGGTGAACCGGCTCGGCATGGCTTCATAGCGGACGATCATCGCTTCGCTGGCGTCAGATGGATTAGGGACAAGAGTGGAGGCTAACAGTCCGCCTGTTGCCGCAATTAGGGTTCGACGATCCATTGTTTCATCCTTTCAGTCTGTCTGGCGTACCCAGATTTGTAGGGTTTGAGCGGGGCTCTCAAAGGCAAGGCTTTGGCCGCCGACAATCTTGGCATCCTTGCCGCGCACGCCTTTGATGTGGTCGATTCTTTCGCCGTCAGCGATTTTCTGCCAACGCCCTTCGGGTAGAGGAACGGAGGCGAATGTGGCGGGCTTGGACCCGATATTGGTCAGGACCAAAACCTTCTGATCCACCACATAACCTAGGAGATTTGGGTCCTCTGGTGTGATCCATTGAATATAGTCTGGCGCAGGGGCCTTGGCGGTTCGGAAAACACGGCCCATCTCACTGTTGCGGAAAGCAATAAGTCCCCGCCACCATTGGTTCATGGCCACATAGTCGTTGGGCGAGCCAGTCTTCTTGGAGCGGTCGAGGTCTGACCACACAAATTCATTCGGTGTGCGGACATTATAGGTGTCTTGACGACCTTTGAAGTAGATCGGGCCTGTCGCGGTCTGGCGGATGATTTCCTCCGTGCCCACCAGACCTTTTGAGCGCAGCATTTCAGAGCCACCATGGAGCACGATTGGTCCAAGGCTGGTCAAAAGGAGACCCGCTGCCACGCGGTATGGACCTTCCTCGACGCCTTCTAAACCATTCCAATTCTTGACGGCGAAACGGTCTGCCAAGGTCCAATTATCATGGATGTCAGCATAATTGATGCCGCGATTGGTCGACTGCGCTTCCTCTTTCCACCCATTGGCAATGGCCAGCATGGCTTGGCTACGTTGGCTGGCATTGCCGCCAGCATAGCCGCGATCTGTTGCCTTATCCTGCAAGCGGAAGGGGGAGCCGACTAAGGCATTGCGCGTATCATCTTGGAAGAAGGTGATGGGTGCGTCCTCTTTGTACCAGTCCCAATCGGGATTGGCGCGCACAATTGGGTCAGAAACATCGATCCAAGGTTCGCCATAAATGATGACATCATCACCGACGGCTTTACGAAGCGCGATCAAGGTCTGCTCGTCGATCTGACCCGCGAGATCGATGCGGAACCCATCAATGCCAAACTCGTCAATCAAGGACTTGGCTTGATCAATAATCCAACGCTGGGTCATCGGGCGATCCTCGGTTTTCACCTCATTGCCAAAGACGCCAATATGCTGACCTGAATCGCTGGTGCGATAATAATAGTCGCGGTCCAGCACGTTGAAATTGAACAGCATGTTACGGCCATCCATATTCTCGCCAGTATGGTTGGGGACGATATCCACGATCACAGCAATGCCGCGATCATGGAAAGCTTGGACGAGATCGCGGAATTGCTCTCGCTCGGCCCCAAAGTCGGTGCCCTTTTTCCGGTAGGTGTTTTCAATCGCAAAGGCGTGGGTGGTGCGATAGCCCCATTCATAGCTGAGGTCGGCGACACCAAGGCGCTTCATTTCAGGGTCATTGCCAAAGGCTGCTTGCCATTCAGGCTTTGGGTAATGCAGGAATTCCTGCATCGGCAGCAAATGGACGACGTTCACGCCCAAGTCTAGGATATGGTCAAAGCCAATCTTCTGGCCAGTTTTGCTGCGCAGGCCGGGGACCGTGAAGGCCGGGATGGTACCTTTTAAGTCATCAGCGACTGGCAATTGCCGTGTGAAGTCTTCAATATGCACTTCATAGGCCACCACATCTTCCATTTTTGGACGACCTTGGGCGAGGGGGGTGGCAGGTGTGGTTTTCGCCATCACCCGACTTTTGCCATAAGATTCCGCATTGGCGCGCGCATAGGGATCGGAGATATGGACCGGATTGGTCTCATAAAAATATCGGCCGGGCCCGGGCTTTCCATGAACGGTGAAATCATAAAAGCTGCCGGCCAGATTGCCGTCAAGCTTGGCCTCCCAAAGCCCGGTTGAATCCCGCACCATGTCGACCACGCGCTTAGCCGCTTCGGGCTTGGCGTCCGCCTGATCATAGAGATAGAGGCGCACTTTCTCTGCGCGGGGGGAGAAGATGGCAAACTGCGTCGACTGGCCATCAGCGGCAATATTGGCACCCAAAGGCTTGGGCGAATAGAGCGTACGGAACCACGCATCGGGGCGCACGCGTGCGCTAATGCCCTTTGTCTTTAACTCCAATCGGTAGGACGCACTTATATCAATCGGCTGGGCCGGGACCAAAAGGGCCGTCTCACGGTCATTGGGGAGGATGGAGGCGATGGCGACTTCCTGATTGGCCTGATCTACTAATCGCCAGTCGACGGGATTAAAGGTGCGCTCAGCCCCTTTCAGATGCAACCAGATGGCGGATGGTCCGGCAAGTTCCGCCCGCAGGCTGGGTTTCTCTGCTTCTTGGCTGAGAGCAGGCGCACCAACACTTGCCATGAGACTGCCCAAACCGATCCAGAGACTTTTCTTGAGAGACTGGCCAAACATGTTAGCGATCCTTCTTGGGCTAAAATTGAACTCTGTATTGATAGTAAGATTAGGTAGCTGGTGCCCGGCAATTGCGGGCAATGAAGTCTTCATGGCTTGGCATTTGGTCCACAGCCTTTGCAATAATCGTTGAAACATTGCCCAAGAAGCCGTCGAGATCATCGTCGGATAGATCGCGCGCTAAGGCGTGATAGCTTTCAGGGCGAATACCTTGCCCGATCAGGACTTGCAGCCAGCTTGGTTCGGCAAACAAATCATTGGCCCGCCGCTCAATCCGCCCGGTTTTACGGAAAAGCTCGATCTTATGGCTCAGGCTGTCGGGGATCGCCATGTTTTGGCAATGCAGCCAAAAGGGCGAGTCGGTGCGTTCGTTGGCGTGATAGTGCAAGATCAAGAAGTCGCGTATCAGCGCGTATTCCTCAATCGCTTGCTGATTATATTCATCGCTCAAAACCGTGTCACAGGCCTTGGTCGGGAAAAGGGTGATGAGGCGGCTTACTGCGGATTGGATTAGATGGATCGAGGTAGATTCTAGAGGCTCCATAAAGCCACTGGCAAGGCCGACCGCAATACAATTCTTGTTCCAAAGTTTCTTGCGGCGGCCTGTAACAAACTTCAGCGGCCTTGGATCAGCCAACGGCTTGCCGTCGAGATTGGACATCAGGACGCGCTCAGCTTCCTCATCGCTGGTAAACGCGCTGCAATAGACATGGCCATTACCAATCCGGTGCTGCAAAGGAATCCGCCATTGCCAACCGGCGTGACGGGCAGTCGCGCGCGTATAAGGCGTCAGCGGCGTAACGGACTCGCACGGCACCGCAAGGGCGCGGTCACAGGGCAGGAAGTTCGACCAGTCCTCATAGCCCGTCTTTAGCGCCCCTTCGATCAACAGGCCGCGAAAGCCAGAGCAATCCACGAAGAGGTCGCCAGACACGATCTCGCCGCTTTCCAGCGTTACAGACTGGATGAAACCAGATGGGCCATCAAGCTCTACCGAGCGCACCTTGCCCTCTGTCCGCTTCACCCCGTGATATTCAGAATAGCCACGCAAATAGCGGGCATAAAGGCCGGCATCAAATTGGAAGGCCCAAGTCGGGCCGGGCAGGGGGGAGGTGCCTAAGCGCTCTAGCCGATCAAATCGGTTGGCATAAGCAGCCTTGGTTGCTGCCGAATAGTCCCAAAGCGAGGTCTCTTTGCCGGAGAGGTTCTGCCGCGTCCAATAATGATGGAAAGGCACAAAGCCGAGGTTGCGCCCAATGCTGCCAAAGGCATGCATATAGCGCTCACCCTGACGGTGCCAATTGACGAACTCAATCCCCAGCTTGAACGTGCCATTGGTTTTGGCGACGAAGTCATTTTCATCAATACTAAGGATCGAATTGAAGATATTGATCTGGGGGATGGTGGCCTCGCCCACACCAACAGTGCCGATCTCTTCGCTTTCAATCAGGCGGATGTTGACGCGTGGGCCGAGCACTTTTGATAAGGCGCTAGCCGTCATCCAGCCGGCGGTGCCGCCACCCACAATCACAATCTTCTCTACTGCCTGAGGTTCCAAACCTAGTTCTCCTCGCCCCACAGACACGTGCCTGACATAGGCCGCGGGCAGGGGCAAATCACAACATAGAAAACCCCCGCCAGCGCAGGCCGACGGGGGTTATGGGGCTACCGATCTCTCAAGATCAGAACTTGTAGTTCACACCAACCAAGAAGGTGCGACCATATTCTTGATAGTCCTTCACCAAACGCTCATCGTCGTTGAGGAGGGTGGTGAATGGCTCGTCAGTGATGTTGTTGACTTGGAACAGAACCGACAGATTGTTCAATGGACCTGATTGGAAGGTGTAACCAATCTGACCATCTAGAACCGATTCAGCTTGAATGCTGCGGGTTTCCAAGTTGGCACCAAAGGCCACGACCGAACCGGTGAAGTCCGAACGATAGCGGTTGCTCAAGCGGGCTTGGAAGCCATAGCGCTCATAATAGACCGAGGTGTTGAAGATCTTTTCAGACAGACCAGGCACCTTGGTTGCTGGCTGGCCAGCGATTGGCTTGATGCTGCTGTCATTATAGGTCGCGCTGAAGTTTGCACCAAAGCCTTCCAGAGCTGGCACAAACTGATCGAATGGGAACGAGGCCGTGAATTCGAGACCACGGATGTAACCACCCTTCACATTGCCTGGCGAGCTTGCAATACCAACGTTGGTCGGGCTTGGAGGCGCGCCAGTTGGGACAACCAGACCAGTTGCATCGAACGGACGCTCAACGTTGTCGACGATCCAAGATTCCAAGTTTTTATAGAAACCAGCGACTGCGAAGTACGCACGGCGACCAAAGTACTTTTCATAGCTGACGTCGACGGCTTGGGCCAAGATAGGCTCGAGCAATGGGTTACCTGAGTTTTGGAACCAGCGCGTGCCACGGTTTGGCACGATCGAGCTATCATAGCTGTAGCTAAAGGCCGCATTCATCTGGTCCATACGAGGACGCGACAACGTGCGAGCCAAAGCAACGCGAATCTTTGCATCATTGTCGAGTGCAAAGGCCAAGTTCATGCTTGGCAGGATTTGCGTGTACTCTGTGCCTTCGGTCTTGGTGACCAAAGTTGCGGTCGAGTTGCTGCGGCCGCGAGCGGTTGAGCTTTGATCGGCGTTGACGACTTGAACGCCGAAATCACCTGTCAGAGGCACGCTGCCAAGTTCGGTGTCGACATTGAACTTCGCAAATGCGGTGATGAGCGTTTCTTCAACCGTCCAGCTTTTGATCGCAACGTCTGCCGCAGTGTTCGGACGCAACGAATAGATGCTGCCCAAGAAGCCACGTGGGTCATAGCTGACGACATTGCCCAGGCCCAACCAAGACAAATTGGTTTGGCCGACGCGAGCCGAAGTTGGGATAGCGACGCTGTTTGCACCACCAGCCAAGTCCAAGAACCACTCATTCACGGTCTTTTCTTTGCTGCGGTCCGAATAGCCGATGCCATAATCAACCGACTTGATCGCCTTATCGCCAGCAAACTCGTGCTTAGCGGCAATTTTCAAAGTGTTGAGTTCATCAACCGTGCCTGGTGCTTTGTAATAGCCCGCTTGGCCCCAACCACCTGGATCGGTCAGGCTGATGGTGTTGTAGTCGCCATAGTTCAGGGTTGGCTTGAACACCAAGCGGCCTGCTTCAGCGGTTGTGAATGCCAGATTGTCAGTTGCACCGGCCGAACCACGACCCGTACCGGAGTAGGATTCGATGTCGGTGTCGGTGCGGTCACCTTTCGACCAGCTGAGGTCGAAAGACACTGAGTCTTTCGGGCTGAACTGCCACTCTACCTTACCAGCCAATGCAGCCAGTTCGGCTTCACGTGCACGGATGTCGTTGCGGATGATGCCCTTCACGCCATTGAACTGGCCAGAGGTAATGATGCCGTTGGTGACCTTGGCAGATGGCGGCGGCTGCAATTGCGCACCAGACCACCACAAGGGAAGCTCGATGCCGCGCAGAATCTGGTCATCGTTAAACTTCGAATAATAGCCGTCCAAAGACAGGGTCAAAGTTTCGGTTGGCTGGAACTCGATCACGCCCATGTACCCGTCGCGGGTGATGTTGCCTGACAAAGCGTACGGCTTCACGCCGCCGATGACGAAGGTATCGGCAGGTACGTTGAATGGGTTGGTGCCGACGGTTGGATAGCCCCAAGCTTCATAGCGGTTTGACTGATAAGGCGATTCCATGTGGGCATAGCCCAAAGCCACACCCAGCTTACCGTCCATGAATTGGTCGATATAGGCGAGTGAAATACGGTTGCCGGTGTCGGAGGTACCAGCGTTCAGAGCACCCAGATCGTTTTGCTCATAACGGGCACCGACGGCGAATTGGCGGCGGCCAAACTTCAGCGGGCGAATGGTTTGCAGGTCAACCGTACCGGCGACGCCTTGTGCCAATAGGGTTGCGGTTGGGGTCTTGTAGACGGCAGCACCGCCCAACAATTCAGATGGATATTGGTCGAATTCAACACCGCGGTTGTCGCCAACCGAGACTTGCTCGCGGCCGTTCAACAGGGTGGTGGTGTAGTCTGGGCCAAGGCCGCGGACGGACAATTGCGAAGCGCGACCGTCGATCCGTTGCGCAGCCACACCTGGCAAGCGAGCCAAGGATTCTGCGATGGAGACGTCTGGCAGCTTGCCAATGTCTTCAGCGGAGACGACTTCAGCGATGACGCCCAAAGTTTTCTTCGCGTTGATGGAGTTTTCAATACCGCGACGGATACCGACGACCACGATGGTTTCGACATCTTTGTCCGAAGCTTCAGTGGTGGAAGCCACTTGTGCATGGGCTGTCCCGCTCATAGCTGCCAAAAGGGCAACCGAAGACACTGCACCAGCTAACAAGCGAGCGCGCGACACGCCGAGGCGTGATTGTGTGAGTATATTCATCGCGGTTCCTCCCAAATAAGCAGATCCGACCGCAACGGACCCGCTTGTGATTCCCTTCAGAACACGCCGATTATCAGCCAATTAGTGGGCCGCCCGACGATATTCCGCGCCTAAAACTGACCCAATAGCCTTGAATCAGCATTCAAAATACGTCCAGCAATCATTTATTTGTGAACGTGTAGGAAAGCTACATGACAAAATCGCAACGATTGTGCAATGGGAAAGTGGCCGCGAATGCAGGTAAATGCGACAAAGTTGTAAAACTGGTGCAGCCTTGCAACAACATAGACTCGTCATCTCGACTGTTGTGGTTATATCGGAACATAAGACAAGGTCGGGGGGCATAATGCAGGGTCAAAGCCAAAAGCTTGAGCACTTGGTGATTGTTGGTGGCGGGTCTGCGGGCTGGATGGCGGCGGCGGCCATTGCGAATGCTGCCGGGCGCGGGTGCACGATTACCCTGATTGAATCCGACGAGATTGGCACCGTTGGCGTCGGTGAGGCAACCATCCCGCCCATCAAAGTCTTTAATCGCTCGCTTGGCCTCGATGAGAAGGACTTTGTTGTTCGCACCCAAGGTACCTTCAAGCTGGGTATTGAGTTTGTGAATTGGGGCCGTCAGGGCCATCGCTACTTCCACCCGTTTGGAACCTATGGCGCGGACTTTGATATGGTGCCGCTGCATCAATATTATTTGCGCGCGCGCCAGACAGGCAAGGACCCCGGCTCGCTGGATGATTTCACCATGGCCTGGCAAGTCGCCAAGCGCGGCCGTTTTGCCCCGCCAACGCAAGATCCGCGTTTGATCCAATCAACATTCGACTATGCCTATCATTTCGATGCAGGCCTCTATGCCCAATTTCTTCGAAACTATAGCGAGGCTCGTGGGGTCGTCCGGATAGAGGGCAAAATCGCGGATGTGGGCCTCGATTGCGAAGATGGTCGGATCACGCATGTCACGTTGGAGGATGGCCGCAAGGTAGAAGGCGACTTCTTCGTGGATTGCTCTGGCTTTCGTGGACTTTTAATCGAAGGTGCCCTCAAGGCTGGTTATGACGATTGGAGCCATTGGTTGCCCTGTGATCGGGCGATGGCCGTGCCGTGCGAACACGGCGGCGAGTTCACGCCCTATACCCGTTCGACCGCGCGGGAGGCGGGCTGGCAATGGCGGATTCCACTTCAGCACCGCATCGGCAATGGTTACGTCTATTCCAGCGGCTTTATCTCGGATGAGGACGTCGAGCGGACCTTGTTGGCGAATTTGGACGGTAAAGCTCTGGCCGATCCACGTCCTTTGCGCTTTACGACGGGCAAGCGGAAGAAGATCTGGCACAAGAATTGTGTCGCGATTGGTCTGGCCGCTGGCTTTATGGAGCCGTTAGAATCAACCAGCCTGCATCTCATTCAGACGGGCATCACCCGTTTCTTGGCGCTTTTCCCGGACAAGACCGTCGACCCTGTTTTGGAGACAGAGTTTAATCGACTTAGCACTTATGAGTGGGAGCGGATTCGCGACTTTCTCATTTTGCACTATTGCGCGACCGAGCGAGACGATACCGAACTGTGGCGCTATTGCGCCTCTATGCGCCTGCCAGACACGCTGACTTATAAGATGGCGCACTTCCGCAAATATGGGCGGATGGTCTCTGATGGGCCGGAGCTGTTCCTCAATCCAAGCTGGTTGGCGGTCTATTTAGGCCAGTTTGTTGAGCCAGAGGGCTATGATCCTTTGGTGGATACCCGCACCCATGTGGAAGCCGATCGCCACTTGGCCAGTCTGAAAACACTTATGGCGCAAACGGCTGAGACGTTTCCAACCCACCGCGACTTCATCAACCAAACTTGTAAGGCAGGCTAAGCTTAGCTGACCATGCGCAGGCGCGGGCCTTCTTCGCTGGCTTTGATGACTTCGGTGCTGGACTTGGGCTTGCCGAACAGATTGCCCTGAGCATGGGTAATGTCGAGTTCGAGGATTTCCACAATCGTGCGCTCGGTCTCGACGCGATCAGCAATCAACTCAACCCCATAGCGCGAGAAGAGGGCAGAGACGTCTGCTGGCTCGAACTGGCGATTCAGGCCGGTTACTGGCACCGCCTTGGCCTCGACCAATTGCTGCACCAGTTTGTCGCCTGCAATCTTCACATAACGCACGCCCATGCGCTCTAGCTTGCGCAAGTCGAGGTCGAGGGTCTCGCACCGGTCAATCGAGAAACGGAAGCCCAGATCAAACAATCGACCCATATTGCGCTCAGCCGCCATTGGGATTTTTTCAAACGAGTCGCGGGTGAGTTCGAAAATGATCGACCCGGCGAGATCTTTATTGTCACGCAAGAAAGCGATAAATTGCGGGAAGAAAGTCTCATCCCCCAAGCTCGTGGTCGAGATATTGCAGAACAGCCCAATGCGCCGATCGTGCTTCAGGAGACGACGGGCAATCTGGACGCACCGAAGCAAGAGAAGGTTGTCGATCTCACCAACCAGGCCCGACGGCTCTGCCACGCGCAGGAATTCGCTGGGCAGAATCACCGCGCCAGATGGATCGCGCAGGCGCGTAAAGCCCTCATAATAAACCGTCTTGCGCTGAGGTAGTGCGACAATGGGTTGCAAGTGTAGCTCGATCCGATTTTCCTCCAAGGCAGAGCGAACAGCCGCCAAGAGGTTTTGATCAGACCGCCTTGGTGCGATTTTCTGACCCTCGACTGCCGCAGCTTCCCGGCGACGCTCATTCTTAGAGACATAAGTCGTCAGAAGCATTGCGATTTCGCGGACTTCACGTGCCAATGCGGCTTCACGGGCCGCTGCATCTTCCGCCACTGTCGTTTTCAGAGTTTCAATCTCTTGAAGGGTTTCGCCTTGCAGCTCTTTTAAGGATTGGAACTCTCGATCAATTCGGTACTTTTCAGATCGCGAGAGCTTGGCTTCCCGCGGCGTGAAGGCGAGATGGAACAGGCCGCAGGCAACGCCCAGCAATCCACCCATGCAGATCGAAACCGCAAGGCTGGCTTCTTGAATGTAAAAGGCAAACGCACCCAACCCAACAGCGGCAATGCAATAGACCAAAAAGAGGATAAAATTAGCGGCGGCTAGCACGGGCTTCTCCCGAGGATGCAAGGAATTTTCACCTGTAAATCATGGACGCTGAACTGGTTAACGTTTGGTTTACCATAGCGAAATCACAGAAAAATTTCAGTCGGACTTTCCGTCGATTTTGGTTGCAGTTAGTGTCGTAAGATCCCGACCAAAATTAGGGATGGCCGTATCTTGTCCAGCCTCAATAACTTCGCGGCGCATGGTGCGCGCCCGTTCAAAGGTTGCGTACAAAGTATCGCCGTCACCCCAGCGTATGGCGCGACGCAAGGCGGTCAAATCCTCGGAAAATCGTCCAAGTAAATCGAGGACGGCGTCCTTGTTCAGCAAGAACACATCGCGCCACATGGTCGGGTCTGAGGCCGCTATGCGGGTAAAGTCCCGAAAGCCACCGGCAGAGTATTTGACAACTTCACTATCGGTCACTGCTTCCACGTCTTGAGCGGTTGCCACAATGCAGAAAGCGATCAAATGTGGCAAATGGCTGGTCATGGCGAGGACTTGGTCGTGGCGCACGGGATCCATAAAATCAACTTTAGCACCCATGGCTTCCCAGAAGTTCGTAAGCCGAACAACCGCGTCTTGATACGCGGGGCGAGGGTCAGCAAGTGGTGTGAGAATAGACCAGCGGCCATTAAACAAGGCTGCAAAGCCTGCATCGGGGCCAGACTTTTCACCACCAGCAATCGGGTGGCCCGGGATCAAGAAGCAGGCTTCAGGCAAAACTGGTTGTAGCTGTTGGACAATGGCTTCTTTGACAGAGCCAACATCTGTCACAATCGCACCGGCCTTGATATGGCCCCCAATTTGGGTGCCGATGGCCCCCATCGTGGCAGGTGGGGTGCATAGGAAAATCAGGTCCGCCCCGGCTACAGCGGCTTCTGCCGTTTCGGCCACGTCTCCAAGCCCCAATTCTTGGACACGATCCCGCACGCTCGGGTCCAAGTCATAAAGCACGATCCGTGTCGCCAAAGCGTTGGCTTTAGCAGCGGCCGCCAGCGACGAGCCGATTAGGCCGACGCCAATAATCGCTAGGGTGTCGAAATGGCAGGCCGTTTCCGACATTAGGACCCCATGAAATCTTTAAGGGCAGCGACTGTAAGTCGGTTTGGCTCTTCAAGGCCGATTGAAATCCGCAGATAGGCGTCCAAACCATAGGCACGAACGGCGCGCACAATGACCCCGCGCGACCGCAGATAGGCGTCAGCTGCTGCAGCGTTCTTTCCAGACTCGCTTGGGAATTTCACCAAAATGAAGTTACCGACACTGGGGGTCACTTCAAGGCCTAACGCGCGAATTTCGTTCGTTAAAAAGGCGAGCCATTGGGCATTAAAAGTGATGCTTTGGTTGGCAAAATCTTGGTCGCGTATGGCGGCTTCTGCAGCCGCTAAACCGGGCGCGCTAATATTGAAGGGACCCCGCACGCGGTTGAGCGCATCGATCACGATTTGCGGGCCATAACACCACCCCACACGGGCAGCAGCAAGCCCGTGGATTTTGGAGAAGGTACGCGTCATCAACACGTTACCGGCTTCTCCAGCCAGCTCAAGACCAGAGGAATAGTCATTGGTCTGCACATACTCGCTATAAGCGGCGTCAAGCACCAAAAGTACATGATCTGGCAAGCCGGCGTGCAGCCGCTTGATTTCTGAGTAGGGCAAATAAGTGCCGGTTGGATTATTGGGGTTGGCCAGAAAGACGATCTTGGTCTTGGATGTCACACAAGCCAAGAGCGCATCGACGTCGGCGGTCAAATTGGTTTCAGGGGCCGAAATACACGTGGCGCCGGCTTGTTGGGCCGTCAGTCGGTAGACCAAAAAACCATGAGCCGATTGCACAATCTCATCGCCTTGATCAAGGAAGGCACGCCCCAAGAGTTGGAAAATCTCGTCAGAGCCATTGCCACACATGATACGACCAGCATCGAGGCCATAGCGGCTCGCAATCGCTGCGCGCAGGCCTGCATGGTCGCCGTCTGGATAAGTTGCCAAATCTTCCGCAGCTTTTTGATAGGCGAGACGGGCAGCTGGGCTGCAGCCTAGAGGATTCTCATTGGATGACAGCTTCCAAGGATTCTCAATCCCCGGGATCTTCGCTTCGCCGCCCTTGTAAGGGACAATATCGAGAATTCCGGGTAGGGGCGCGAGGGACATTTTCATAGCCTTCATCAGGTGATCTTTTGCTGCGTGGGCATGACCTTCTGACCCGTTTTGGTCAAGGGGGCAGTGTGTGCAGTTTTCTTCTCTTGGAGTGTCCCATTTTAAGTCACCCTTTACATCCTGCGTGTAGAAGGAGCGGTGAACAGACGCAAAAGCATCAAATCAAGGTTTGAGTCTTAGGCATCTTGACCGGGAAAACCGGCAACAAAGAATTTGGTGGGTGTAATGAGTAAGACCGTCCTAATCGTTGATGACGATCCGTCGCAGCGTCGCCTGTTACAGGGTGCCGTTGAACGTCAGGGCTTTGCAACGCGGACCGCCGAAGATGGCGCGCAGGCCATTGCGCAAGCGATGGACCCAGCGATTGATGTCGTCCTTTTGGACCTGATCATGCCCGGTGTCTCTGGCATGGAGGCACTTGCAGCGATCCGCGCCAAACGGGATGATTTGCCCGTCGTTGTGCTGACCGCATCTGGGGGCATCGACACAGTGGTGAAAGCCATGCAGGCCGGTGCAACGGATTTCTTCGTCAAGCCAGCGAGCCCAGAGCGCGTGATGGTTTCTATTCGCAATGCGCTGAAAGTTGGCGAATTGTCGGGCGAAGTGAAGCGCCTGAAGAAAAAGGCTGCCGGCACCTTTACCTTTGGCGATATGGTTGCTGGGGCCTCGGCGATGCGCCAAGTGATCCGTCTGGGTCAACGCGCAGCCACGTCAAACATCCCCGTCCTAATCTTGGGCGAGAGCGGCGTGGGTAAAGAGGTGATCGCGCGCGCTATCCATGGCGAGAGCGAGCGTTCGGGCAGACCCATCATCGCAGTAAACTGCGGTGCGATCCCAGAAAATCTCGTTGAAAGCATTCTGTTCGGGCACGAAAAGGGTGCCTTTACGGGTGCCCATGATCGCCACTTGGGTAAATTCCAAGAAGCTGACGGTGGTACTTTATTCTTGGATGAAGTCGGCGAGCTGCCTCTCGACATTCAGGTAAAGCTGCTTCGCGCCCTACAAGAAAGCGAAGTCGATCCTGTCGGCTCAAAGCGGCCCGTCAAAGTGGATGTGCGCATCATAGCTGCCACCAACAAGGACTTGGCCAAGCTGGTTGGCGAAGGTCGCTTCCGGGAAGACTTGTTCTACCGTTTGAACGTCTTCCCAATTGATGCGCCGCCATTGCGTGAGCGTATGGAAGACATTCCAGCTCTGATCAAACATTTCGTCACCCGCATCAATGCCGAAGAGGGCAAACGGGTCTTGGGTGCGACGCCACAGGCCTTGGCCATGCTGCAAAGCTTTGATTGGCCGGGCAATGTGCGCCAGCTTGAAAACACCGTTTTTCGGGCTGTAGTCTTGTGCGATGGCGACTTCTTGCAGCCAGAAGACTTTCCCCACGTTCAAGCTGCTTTGCCGCAGTTTGTCTCCGAAACGCCAGCTCCCGAAGCCGCACCACCGCTTGCGACTGAGGCGGCAAGCGTTTCCCCTGTGATCAATATGCCAGCCCTGCCAGCCAATAGTGATCTGTTGGCAGCCGCGATTGAAGCGGGCAATGGCGTTGCAATCTTTGACCCTGCAGGTCACTTGCGCACCTTAGAGCAAATTGAACGCGATCTGATCGAATATGCCATCGACCTCTATGCCGGGCATATGACCGAAGTTGCCCGCCGCTTGGGCATTGGCCGTTCGACGCTCTATCGCAAGCTCAAAGAATATGACTTGGAAGAGCATATGGCGCGGGCTGCTGGCTAGTCAGGCTCTGCTTCGAATGGCCCATGGGTTTCGTTAAAGCAAAGATTTGGAACGCTCTTCCACTTGCCTGAAACGATGGAAAACTCACAAGCAAAATAGTTCTTGAAATACTCATTTCTGAGGAAATTCAAATCTTTTTGCCGAATTTTATGACCAAATTTGACTGGGTAAATCATAATTCTGATTTGGCCATTTTTAAGTCGGTCTGTCACGGTGCAAACTAGATCGTTCTGGCTTAAAACTGGCCTGAGAAACTCTTGAATTAGCGCTTGATCATGTTCAAACAGTTTTCCAGGTTGTTCTAGTGGTACCCCAAATCCTGACAATTGACTTGCGTCCCCGTTTTTGATTGCATTCAGGAACAACTGACATTGTTGCTCATCATCTGAGGGCGCTGTTCGAGAGCCCGCAGCTAGGGCGCTCAAGGGTGCAGTAAAAAGCAGGGTGGTGAGGGCTACCACGAGCTTTGGATTCATCTTCATGCTGCACCTTAAGTGAATAAGCGACTACCGCAAATCTAGTTGCATCACATAATTGCGCTTGGTTGAGAACGTCTGGCGATAGCCGGATTTCGTGAGTGCGCCCATCAGGTCGCTTGCCCAATCCTTTTCGCTGCGCTCTAGAATAAGCAGCCGTGGCCAGAGGCTTTTCGAAGCTTCCTTAAAGAAGGGCAGCAGGGCGCGATCTTCATAGCCCTCAATATCGATCTTCAGCGCGTCAATCCGTGTTAGGCCTGCTTCTTCGATCATGCTGAGCAGGGGGCGGACGGCAACTTCGACTTGATCGGCCCCGCCGCCAACTGTGGCCAGGGAGGCGCCGCCTTCATTGTCGCTACCAACAGATAGCGTCATCACGCCATTGGAATCGCCCGCCCCGCACGCAAAGACCTGCGCCTTAAAGTCTGGGTTTAGGGCAAAGTTGGCACGCAAACGGGCCAAAACGCTCGGCTGAGGCTCAATGGCAACAATTTTTCCGCTGGGTCCAATGATTGGGCCGACCCACAAAGAATAGGCCCCGACATTTGCCCCCACATCGACAAAGACGTCCCCGGCTTTCAGCTCGCGTCGCAACAGTTCACGTTCTTCCAGTTCAAAGCGGGAAGGGGAGAACATGAGGCGTTTTTCGGTCACATTGCGGCGGGGGTCGATGCGGGTCTTAATGCCCCAAGTCACAAGGTCGAGCGGGCCCTCAAGCCCAGGAAAGATCAGTCTTTTTCCAAGCGACGCGGCAAATTTGCTGAATGGGCCTGGATCAAACCTTCGCGCTAAGGCGATGATGCGGCTCTGAAACGCCGACGGGGAAAAGGTGCCGAAAGGGCTGACTTCGTTTAGCATTGCCGTGAGTTGCCATGCGTTATCTGCATTTGCAAGGAAATAGCCGCACGAATTGACGTTACGTACCGCTTCCCCTCAGCCCCATCCCGGTCTAATAAGGAGTCACCGCGTTGTCCCAAGCTTGTTCCGGGATGCGCTCAGGGAGGAATAAATGGATCTCGCGACAATTACTGCTGGTATGAAAGAACGTGTCGAAGCCAAGCCAGCTTTCGGCAACACTGTGAAGTTTGATTTCGGCGATGCCGGCAAAATCCATATCGATGGTAAGAACGGCAATGCCGTCACCAACGTTGATGGCCCAGCAGACTGCACCTTGAAAATCGCCATCGGCGACTTTGTCGACATGGTTGAGGGCCGTTTGAACGGCATGAACGCATTCATGGGCGGCAAGCTGAAAGTGGATGGCGACATGTCGATCGCCATGAAACTTCAGTCGATCATCGGCTAAGCGCAGAGCGCGCCCGATGCAAGTGGTTCAGGACCCTTTGATGGATGCGTTAGAAGGTCTTGAGACCTTCCGCGTCCTTGGGCCTGACGACAAAACAATCCGCGCGGCTTTTGTTCCTTATCTAGGAGAACAGCCGCGCGGGTCTGTTATTTTAGCGCCCGGCCGGACTGAGTATATTGAAAAATATGCCGAGACGATTTCGGATCTTGTGGCCCGGGGCTTCCATGTTCTGACCGTGGATCATCGCGGTCAGGGCTGGTCTGATCGGTTGGGTGCCACAGCCCACGCAGGCCATCTCGATAGCTTTTCCAAAGCAGCCGAGCATATGGCTTTGGCCGTTGCAGCGGTCTCCGATAAATTGACTGGAAAGCGCATCTTGTTGAGCCACTCGATGGGCGGCGCGATTTGTTTGGAAGCTTTGTTGACCAATGCCATACCCAATGTGGTTGGGGCGGCGTTTTCCGCACCCATGTGGGGCATTTTAGCGCCCCCGGGGATGAGCCTTTTGGCCAAATCCTTGGCGGCGGCCGGCAAAGCCAAGGATGTTGCGCCATCGCTGCCCACGACTTGGCAACCAGAAGCATTTGAAGCTAATCAAGTTACCCATGATCCCAAGCGCTTTGCCCGCAACAATGCTTTGATGCTGGAAGAGCCTGCCTTGCAGATCGCAGGACCGACGAATGGTTGGTTGGATGAAGCGATGAAGACCATGGCTTCCTTTACGCCAGCGCGCCTTGCCCAAATCTCGATCCCGATCTTGGTTGTTAGCGCCGAAGGCGAGACAATTGTGGATAATGCCACCCATGTCCGCATTTGTGGGCAGGTCGCTCATGGCCAGCTTCGCGTGGTAGCCGGGTCCAAACATGAGCTTTTGCACGAAGTAGACGCCATTCGGGCGGCATTCTGGGCCCATTTTGATACTTGGGCGGATCAAGTCCTAGCCTAAAGGGTTTAAACGGCGGCCAAGTACACTTGCGTGTGTATTGATGGCTTGCTTAGTCTGCCATGATGTTTATACCCGCGCCTTCGAACGGGCAGGTGGCCGAGTGGTTGAAGGCGCACGCCTGGAACGCGTGTATGGGTGCAAGCCCATCGAGGGTTCGAATCCCTCTCTGTCCGCCAGTTCGACTTGGGCACCGCTGATTGGGGGCCTGGAACCTAACTTCTCCCGCAAGCCAACAACACCAGATATGCCAAGTACACCTCGGCCCCACTTATGCCGACTTGCATCCTCGGTATCATTCGCTCCGAAAATCACACCTCTTCAAGGCACTATAGCCAAGGGGAGGCCGACAGTCCGTGCGCAAGACGGCTATGACCACAGCTGTTATTCCATCTCGACCTTTATGGACGAGCATCTGCGTGGGCATTAGGAGCGGCTCAACTGATCAATTTGCTTTGACCATTAGTTGGTCGTGGTTGGTGAGTTGGCTTGGATAGATTTGATCAAACGCGAGTTGGCTTTGTCCATTGTCGATTGCACCATCGCGCTGAATGCTGGCGAAAAATCTAACGCGATCACGCCTAGTCGATTTAAGTCTAGTTCTGTGGATTGTGCAGCATTTATCGAATAGTCTTGCCCGAAAACGTTAACATCAATCTCAACCGTTAAAGGTGGGAAGTTATTGGTAAGGTCTCCCGGATCAAACCATCCAATGGGCATACGGTCGCGACCACATTTCGGCGCGCGCCATACCACTTGGGCCTTAATATCTCCCATCCGAGCGCTGCTATAGATGCCGACGCTTGCCGAGGCTGCGGCCCAGGTAGCAGCACGGGACTCCGCTTCTTTGTTCAGATAGATATCGTAGCGCCGCACTATGATTGTGCCTGAACGTCCTGGAAATGCCTCTACTAACGCATTTTCAAGCCGCGCGATGCGATCAGCGGCAAAGCTTTCATCGCCCAGTTGCGTGATCCCGTCAACACAGGAAAAGCCTCCAGCCCAACCCGTCATATCGGACTGGGTTTTTGTCGCGTCTGGCTTTCGCTGATCGACAATTGAGTATGCACCTGAAAGGGTTGCAGGTGGCTTAAGTCGGCTTGCCACCGAATTTAAGTTAGATTGCTCTTCTGGCGATAGCGGTGTGGATATGCATCCAGCGACGCAAAATGCCAATCCAATAATCCAAAAACGCATCGGCCCCTCCCAAATTGATTCACAGAGAAACTAAAAGCCCAGCCAATGTTGGTCAGCAATCTCCGGTAGTCAAGAGTGTGGATGTCCGTATCTTTTGATTCGCAGAATAAGTATTATGGGACAAAACGAGGTGACCGGGGTGATGAAACCCCAGAGTTTGCCAAATTTCTCTTAGGCTGGATTACTTGCCCCAGCACCCTTAATGGCCGTCTGCAAGTCACGCAGACCGGGACCGACAAAGATGAGGCCCATCATGAGGAGTGGCGAGACGAGATAGCCCCAGTAAAAATTATTAGGACGGCCCGTGATCGCAAAGGCCAGCATATAGCCCAATAGCAGCAAGAGAACGAATAAACTTGTCTCTGACCGCCAACATAACCACCCAAATAGACCGACCAAGATGATCGGATAGCCAATAAGCTGAGGAAGTTCTACCAATGGCAAGGCTTGCCACATAAAGCTGAGGGCCGCGGCAGGGCCGCCCAGCAACAGCCAAGTCGGCGACTGGGGGTCATTCGGCAGGACCACCCCTGATACCGCTTGTGCGTGCAGGTACACGCCTGCAAAGAATAAGGGGATTAAGGCCGACCATGCGGCGGTCTCGACCCAGCGGCGCTGAACGAGCGCAAAAGCCGTCATCAGCAAGACAAATGGCAAAGCCAATTCCCTTAAAGCTAGCGCACCTGCTGCTACAATTAAGCTCGGCAGCCAATTGTTGGGCCGGTATAAGCCAATCGACAAGGCAATCAGTGCCCCAGCCCAAATCTCATGCAAATACATCGCTTCGCGGACGAGTATTGGCGACAGACCCGCGGCCAGCAGTCCGATAAAGGTTACACGCCGCCAAGCAACGACCTTTTGGTCGACGAGTTTGCGGTACCACACAAATAGGACTGCGAGGCCAAGTGCGAGTTCCAAAACATAGCCCCAAGTCCTGCCTAGGCTTGCAAGTATCAGCGCTAATGTAGGCAGACGGACGGTGACGAAGGGTTTTAGAGGATAGCCACGTGTCCGTTGTTCGTCCGCTGCCACGGCGTAATAATTCTCGCCTGCCTGCATTCGGCTCACGATGGCCCGATACAAGGCAATGTCGGCTTCGGCTTGATCGCTTTTTGCGGCCTTTTGCTCAGACTTGGGCGTAGCGACTGGTGGAGCCGCGGCTTTGGGGTGTTGAGCAGCAATCCAAAGGCTCGACAGGATCAGCGCCAAAAATAGACCGAGAACCCATTTTGCGCCCTTGGCCGAAATTTTGGCAAAACGAGACTCTTCAACCATTATTTGCGCCAAGTCACAAAGGATGATGCCGCAAAGTTCCAGACAGCGCCGACCACCACGCCTGCCATCCCCGCGAGCCACCATTGGCTATCCATCTGATGCACCCAATTGCCGATTCCGATATTGGCGACGGCACCAATCGCTGAGACAAGGTAGAAACTGATCAGGCCGGTCAGCATTTTCCAACCCTTCAGCCTTCTGTCGCGATAGGTGAAGCGGTTGTTGAGGTAGAAATTGAACGCAATAGCGGTGGCAACTGCGGCGAACTGTCCGTTTAGGAAAGTCGCACCGAGAGCAAGCGCGGTCCCGAGGACGGTCAAATGGACGGCAACGCCCAAACCGCCAACCGCAAGGAAGGATACAAGCCGGGTCGGGATAAAGCGCCCAATTGTTTTGTCGATCAGCAACGAAATATATTCGAGCGCAATCATGCTGTCGGCTTTGCTCTCACCGTTTAGGCGCGAGCGGAAGACATAGGGCACCTCAGCAATTCGCGGTGGCGTGGGGAGCGAAGCGACAATGTCGAGCAGGATTTTAAAACCAACGCCAGATAGGCGCGGCAAGGCGGCCATCAAAGTCTCGCGTCGAATGGCCATGAACCCGCTCATGGGATCAGAAAGCGGAACCCGCAAAAGCTTTTGACCAAGCCAAGTCGCACCTTGCGACGCACGGTGGCGCAGCTTGTCCCACTCCCCCACACTGCCGCCTTTGGCATAACGTGTGCCTATCGCAATATCTGCCTGATCGCTCTCAATGGCGGCAACCATTTTAGGCAAAGCCATCTCATCATGCTGAAGATCACCGTCCACAACGGCGAGGATTGGGGCAGATGTGGCGAGCATGCCTTCGACCACGGCGCTTGAAAGCCCCCTCCTCCCAATGCGGTGGACCACGCGCACACGTATGTCCTTTTTCCCGATTTCGCGGACGAGGTCCGCGGTTCCATCGGGGGAATTATCGTCTACGAAAATCGCTTCCCAATGATAGTCAGCGAGGGCAATGGAGAGTTTGTCCAGCAAAGGCACAACATTGGCTGCTTCATTGAACGTTGGAATGATGACAGCAAGCTGTAAAGGCGTCGCTAGATCAGCCAACTCTGCTTGCTCTGGGCGCACCCGTTGCATCAACATACCAATAACCCCACGACACTATTTTTCTAAGTCGAGAAAGGTATAGCAGCTGCAGGGTTAATGCCTCGTAATCGGATAGGGGCATCAAGCTCCTGACCGGTACAAACTGTTTGTGAGAGCCCTCCCTCTCCCTCAAGCCAACAAAGCGTGACAAGACCGACGGGCTTCTTCTAAAGTACTACGATCTACACATTCACTCAGGGAAGGCTCCATCATGAGACGGGCTGCTATCATTAGTCCAGTACGAACCCCGATTGGCAAGTTCCTTGGTGGGCTTAGTTCGGTTCCCGTTGAAACCCTTGCCGCGCATGTGGTCAGAGCGGTGGTGTCGCGTAGCGGTATCGATCCGATGTTGATCGAAGACGTGGTATTTGCGCAAAGCTATGCCAGTGGCGAGACACCCTGTGTTGGGCGCTGGGCGGCGTTGGCGGCGGGTCTGCCGATTGAGGTGCCGGGTATTCAAGTTGATCGGCGCTGTGGCGGGGGGCTACAGGCTTTGGCCAATGCTGCCATGATGGTGCAAACCGGTGCAGCCGATGTGGTGCTGGCTGGTGGCGTGGAAAGCATGAGCAATGTGGAATTTTACACCACGGCCATGCGTGGCGGCGCGCGTTCGGGCAGTGTGACCTTGTTTGACCGCCTTGAACGCGGGCGCGAGCGATCCCAACCTGTCGAGCGCTTTGGCGTGATCCCCGGCATGATCACAACAGCGGAGAATCTCGCAACCGACTATGCGATCAGCCGGGAAGCTTGCGATGAATTTGCCGCCGAAAGTCAGGTCCGTGCGGCACGTGCTTGGGCAGAAGGGCGATTTGACGACGAGATTGTCGCCATCCCCATTCCCCAGCGTGGCGGTGAGCCGATTTCTTTCAATATGGATGAAGGCATTCGCGCTGATACCACAGCCGCTTCGCTCGCCAAGTTAAAGCCGATGGTCGCAGGCGGGGTTTGCACGGCCGGTAATTCGAGCCAGCAAAATGATGCGGCCTCTGCCTGTCTTGTCGTGGCCGAAGATCGATTGGCCGAGCTTTGCCTAACCCCAACAGCTTTCTTTGTCGGCTGGGCAGCGGCGGGGTGCGAGCCTTCGCGCATGGGCATTGGGCCTGTTCCCGCTGTCCACAAGCTTTTCGCCAAGACAGGACTGGCGTGGAGCGACCTAGGCCTCGTTGAGTTAAACGAAGCTTTTGCAGCACAAGTTCTGGCGGTTCTCAAAGGTTGGGATTGGGACGACCGTTCCACTTTAAACGTCAATGGTTCCGGCATTTCTCTTGGTCATCCCATCGGGGCAACGGGCATGCGCATTATGACCAGTCTGGTACATGAGATGCAGCGCAGACAGGTCCGCTATGGCTTGGAGACGATGTGCGTTGGCGGCGGTCAAGGTATTGCTGCGATTTTTGAGCGGGCATAAAGGCTTCCTCAAGGGCGTCACACTCGCAAAGTTTAGGTGCGCGTTGCGGAGCTTTCATCGCACGGAGCAACGCGCCTTTGCGCAATTACCCCCTCCACCCTGCTGCGCAGGGTCCCCCTCCCCCGTGAACGGGGGAGGACAATTGCTACCGTGTCCTCCCCCGCCTGCGGGGGAGGTGTCCCGTAGGGAC
>VYLR01000043.1_pt1 | contig 95149 bp, 105 predicted proteins | sample 5114291 | NCBI WGS metagenome assembly VYLR01 (sample SAMN12291774, study PRJNA351875) | freshwater metagenome | isolation source: freshwater lake | place: USA: Michigan, Lansing Lake | collected 2013-08-14 | reverse complement strand
AATGCTCATAGAATTCCGCTTCCAAATCTGAAATGTCCTGTCCTTCAGCAACAACAAGATTGTTGGTCGGGAGACCAACAATAACAAAATATCTTGACCAACGACAACTAGGGTTTTACCGCACAGTTTGTGTTTGCGCAGAGTCCCGAAAACGGAGACTCTGCGAAGAATGAGACAACAAGATTGTTGGTCGGGAGACCAACAATAACAAAAGGAAATTTCAGGCGTCCAAGCGGGATGCTTGAAACAGATAGGTGTGGGGACACTTGCGCCAGAGGGGGGTTTGGTACTGGCAATAGATTCTATCTAGCTCCTATCGGTTCAACCAAAACATCGCCTTTTTTCCAATAATAATATGTCAAAATACAAAGAAACAGACCTGTTGGTGCCATCACAATATCAGGAAAAACTAGATGACCAGTGGCAATGAATCCATAAATCGCGCCTAAAAAGTCAAAAATAAAACCTGCATAAGCCCATTCGCGAAGAGATTTGTAAGGTGAATACCAAAGTGCAATAATTCCTAACAGCTTACTGACGCCAAGAAAATAAAGTAAATAGACTGGCATTTCAATATATACCATCGATTGAACAACCGTTTCATTGAGCGTAAGTTCTCCCAGAGCACTAAACAACATGAATCCAGAGAATAGGACTTTTAAGATGATGTAACTTTTGTTTTTCATAATAATTTGTTTAAACGCGTGTTCAATTAGAATTTAATTCCAAGGTTTAATGTTCCAACATAAATTGGTTTTTCACCGGTAAAATCAATTATGGGATGTGGGTTACAAATTTGCCCTTGTTGGTGTTGCGTGCAGGCGGTGCGCTGCGGCTCCACCAACAAGCAAACCAATTGCTGTCCCGGCCAATAACATTTTTTTGATGTGTGCTCTTATCAATCCTCATTTATGCTGTTATTCAAGTTCAACTAAAACAAATCCTCATTCATCTTGTTCGTTGGTGAAGTCTTGTGCATTACCCCTCATGTACCACCAACAAATGCGAGAAGGGTAAAAAACAGTAAGAATACAAAGTTCAGAACTAAAGATTCAAATTTTGAGATTGAGTTATCTTAAACCTTGATTTTTGAATTTTCAATTATTTTATTCCAACGGAATATCTCCAGGCTTTTCCCCTAACACTTCAACTTTTGGAGGAAGTAATTTGTACATCACCGGGGTCACTAATCGAGAAAGCAAAGTAGAACTGATCAATCCCCCAATGATCACGAGCGCTAGTGGCGAATACAATGGATTCCCTTCAATCGCCAATGGAATCAAACCGCCAATAGCAGTAAGTGATGTTAACACAATTGGCACAAACCGAATCTCTCCGGCTTTTTCGATTGCTTCATTGAGTTCAACGCCTCGTTCGCGCAGCTGATGTGTAAAGTCAACCAGCAATATAGAATTCTTTACTTCAATTCCAGCGAGGGCAATTAACCCTACCACTGCCACAAACGACAAGGGATTGCCCGTCAAGAACAACATAAAGATCGCGCCTATAATCCCAAGCGGGATCACTGAAAGCACGATGAGTGTACTTTTAAAATTCCCAAACTCTAAAACAAGTACAGCAATAAAACCAAAGATGGTTATCAATATAATTGTGCCCAAGCCACCAAAAGACTCTTGCTTATTTTCCACCTCACCGGCAGCTACGTATCGATACCCTTTCGGAAAGGAGAACAAATCCAATTTTTTGATTACTTCTTTAGTTACATTTTCATAGAGAAATCCACTCTTGACAAAAGAGGTAACAGTGGCATAACGAGCCTTATCATAATGACGAATCAAGTTGGGTGAAGTTTCAAACTCGATACTAGCTACCTGCCGCAAAGGAATAGCTTGACCTGTAATGGAATTGACTTGAATTTTGTTAAACACATCATATGTAGCATATTGTTCTTTCGGAAGTGCTACATTGATGTTGATTTCGTCAGCGCCTTCACTGGGTGTAAATTTTGCCACGTTAAGTCCAGCTACTCCTAAGCGAATCGTTCGATCAATGTCAGCAATTGCTATTCCTAATTGACCCGCTTTTTCTTTATTGATCTTTACATGCAAATCGGTCTGCTGGTTGGCCAAGGGATTGTTGACATAAATGGTACCCTCGGTCTGTTTGATCAGCTCCTCTACTCTCATCGAAATGCTTCTCAGCGAATCCAAATTTTCTCCAAATATTCGTATTGCAATAGGTGCTTCCAGCGGTGGTCCTTGCTCAAAATCCTTTACCTCAATCTGTGCGTTGGGATAACTGACAAACTTTGCCCGAAGTTTATCGATAAGTCGTGTTTTCTCGTCAGGAGATAAATCATTCAGTTGAACCAGGAATTGCGCAAAATTACTTGTCTCGCTTCTGGCGATAACATTGTAATAAATGCGCGGATTACCTTTTCCAACGTTGGTGGTGTAATAAGTAACATCCTCTCCCTTCTTTAACTCACTTTCCACATACCGAGCTACTTTATCGGTTTCAAAAATACTAGTGCTGTTAGAAGTTTCGATATTAATCAAGAACTGGGGCTTCTCTGATTTAGGAAATAAACTAAAACCGACCACCGGGAAAAGAGCTAAACTACCAACAAACAATACGACCGTAATGGCTAGTGTAGCCCACGTATGGCCGAGCGACCAATGTAGCAGGCGGGTATACGTTCCGCTGATACCTTTCTTAAGCGCACGCAAAAAAATGTTTCCCTCTTTTGATGTATGTGTTTTTAATAATCGGCTAGCCAAGAATGGCACGATCGTCAACGATACAAATAACGAGGCGAAAATAGTAAGAATCACTGCCATCGGAAGACTGCGGATAAAATCACCTGCTGTTTCGGGTAAAAAAAGTAGCGGTAAGAAAGCGAGAATCAATGTGGCTGTACAACCCAATACGGCCAACCCAATTTGCTTGGTGGCTTCGATGGAAGCCTCGCGTTTTGTCTTCCCAGCACGTAGGTAACGCTCGATATTCTCAATAACGACAATCGAATCATCCACCAGAATCCCAAGCGCGACAATCAATCCGACAATGCTTAACTGGTTTATTGTAAATCCAAATAAGTCGAGTAGGAAAAGTCCTGTAAAAATGGAAAGTGGAATAGAGATCATCACCACGATAGCCGCGCGGGTTCCTAACGGCAGCAACGTGATGGAAACCAAAAGAATCGCAATGATAAAGTCTTTGCCAAAGCGCTTGAGTCGCTTCTCCACACTTTTTGCCTGATCAAAATTCTTGACCATTTTTATATTGGTGGGCAAGCTCTTTTCAAACTGCTCTAGAATGGGTGTCACCTTTTCATCCACAACGAAAATATTTTGTCCGTCTTTTTGGCTGGCGGTCAACAATACAGCACGGTGGCCGTTCAAGCGGGTAATATGTGTTTCGGTGCGATACGAACTCTCTACATTGGCAATGTCCTTTAAGTAGACGATTTTTCCATTGATGGAATACACTACCGTGTTCTTGATTTCATCTAAATCTTTGTAGTCACCACTAGTCTTCACGTTAAATGTGCGAGTGTTCATTAGTATGCGCCCTCCCGGAATGTTCACATTCTCGCTCTGCAATGCACCCAATACTGCATTGACAGGTATGCGATTCTGCGCCATCTTCTCAATATTCAAATCGACCCTCACCTCTTGCTCAGGGTATCCGAACGTTTCGATTCTCTTAAGATTCTTTACTTTTTCTAACTGATCCTCAAGTGACTCAACTTGCTTTTCCAGTTCGCGAAAAGAAGCAGTCTCTGAAATCAGTGCGAGCTGTAAAATATTTACATCGGTAGAAGAAAAACGTTGAATCGTAATCGAATAAATGTCCTGGGGAAGTTCGGCACGCAACGCATTTACCTCGCGCACTATCTCCTGGTATTTCTCCTCTACACTCGACTCGTGTTTATAGTCAACACGAAATACCGCAAGTCCGTCATTCACGTTGGCCGTAACACGCTTGATATCATCTAATTCATTTACTCTTTTCTCGACCGGATCGACCACCAATTTTTCCATGTCCACCGGACTTGTCCCCGGATAAACTATTACCACCGCAAAACTGGGTGATTCTGTTTCCGGATCTTCTGCACGCGGCATATTCAACAAGGCATTCAAACCCATAGCCAATAACAGCGCAAAAATGATAAGTGTGAATTGATAATTCTTAACCGAAAATTCAGCGATCCGCATGGCTACTTATTTTTGGTTGATGGTAATAACTGAATTCTCTGTGAGGAAGGCCGAGCCTGAGGTGATTACTTCCTGCACGTTTTCAAGCCCACTTGATATGAATGCCTGTGTACCATTCAAATAAGCAACTTGAACAGGAATCTTATTCAGAGCTGTTTTACTACTCCCTACCACAAAGACATATGCATTTTTTCCAGATCCTTCCACCAGCGCTTCAACTGGAATCCTTTTTAATTTTGTTTTAGTAATTGGAAGAATTTCTACTCGAGCAAAAAGACCAGAAGCGAGTTTGTATTTGCCGGGGCTAACTTTGACTTCGGCTTGATAAAGTCCACTCAATGCATCCGCCCCTTCGTTAACTGTTTGCACCTCCGCATCTAGTGTTACGTTTGGATAAGCATCAACAAAGATTTTCGCGTCATCGCCCAGCTTTACTCTCACCCAGTCTACGTCAGGTAATCCAATTTTAACAATCCATTCATTCTGTGCTGATGAATTCACAACCAACACGGGTGTTCCCGGAGTGGCTAATTCTCCTTCGTTCAAAAATTTTCGAATTACTTTTCCAGAATTTGTAGCGTGAATAGTGGAATATAATCGATTGAAAGAGGCAATTCGAAAGCTCTCCTCTGCTACTTGTGTTGCAGTTTGTAGATTCTGAATCTGTTCCAGAGTTGCAGCCGAATCCCTAAAAAGACGTTGTCCTCTTTCTAAGTCACGCTTTGTTTTGTCCAAGCTATTTTTGGCTTGAGAAACCTGCGCATCAATTTCTGTCAAATCGAGGGACGCTAGCAACTGGCCTTTAATCACTGACTGGCCTTCTTTTACAAATACATTTTTGATAACACCGCCTACTTTAAATGACAACCTTGATTCGGTCTCTGTCGCAATAAGCCCCGAACTGACAATGGGTAAGCTATGTTCAATCTCCAGAACAGGAACCAAGTTCACCGCTATAGAAGATTCATCCAGCGAGGAGGAGGGAGTATTTTGCTTCTGCTCTTTTGAACAAGCACCAAAGATGGCGACAGCCATAAGAAGTAAAGAAAGTAGGTTAGCAGTTTGTCTCATAAAAAAGTAATTTAATCCGTTTCTATTCTTGATTGGGTTGAACGTGTGTGAGTATGTCCTGAACCGTTGCAGTAGAACTAATGGAGTTCAGTTGAACGTTATACTTCTCTTCTAGGTAATAAAGTAATACGTTCCATTCGAAAGATGAGAGCTCGGCAGAGGTGGCCAACGCTTGGTCCAATCGAAGACGTTTCACTGGTACTAACAGCTCTTTTCTTAAAATATATTCAACAATTGCTACGCTAGTTTTCATCTGGTAATCCATTTATAAGTTTGCGATCACTTTTTGCAAGGCGGCTTCCTTTCGCATCAGTTCAAAGTGATTGATGGATTGAGTAAGCTGCGCAGTTGTAAGTTTATTCTGTGCGTCCAAATATTCTAGTAAAATCGCCTGCCCTTCTTTGTATTTAGACCGAATAATTTGAAATGAGCGTTCCGAGCTTCGTTTACCATTTTGCGATGCAAGCAACGTTTGTTGGGCAGTCTCCCATTCATAATAGGCTTGCACGACTTGTAGTTCTATCTGTTTTTTTAGCTGGGCTAGTTTATTTTCTAAGACTTGATTGTCGATCCGGGCTTGCTGAATTTTTGTCTTCTTTTCGCCTGCTTTAAAGAGATCCCAACTCAATCCAAATTGAACCAAGTAAAATTGTTGGGGTGAATCGAACTTATACTGAAATCCTTGATAACCAATATCACCTGCCGCGCTTAGCTTCGGCCAATAAGCACTTCCTTTTTGAAGTTGAAGCAATTGATCATTGGCACGGAGGCCTCCTTCAATCTGCTTTAACTCTTGGCGATTCTGAAGAGCCTGAGAAGTCATTTGCTGAATGGACATGTTCTGTGTTGTGCCAGACATGATCACGGAGTCCTTTTCAATAGCTGCTGATAGGTCACGGTTCAATAAAAAATTGAAATAGGATTTCGCGACTTGATTATTCTTTCGAGCCTCGGCAAGCTGGTACTCCGCCTTACTTAGCTCATACTCAGCATTCGATTCCACGTCTTTGGTGGCTTTTGCATTTGCGACCAATCGCTGATTTAATTTATAAAGCTCGGTGAGCAAGCCTTTTGTTTTTGTTAAAATACCAATGGCCTCTTCTGTTTGTAAATATTGGTAGTAAGATGAAATAATCGAAAATTTTAGTTCATTTTCATAGGCTTCCTTTTGTGCTTGTTGGACTGTAATCAATTCTTTTTGCGCTTTGTAAGCAAAATAGATATCGGGGTTAAAAAGAGGCTGAATAACTCGCAATTTTGTTTCGTGAAAATTGTTCGGCAAAAACTGTTCGTTCACATTGGCAATCTGAGGAAATGAGCTGGAGTTCGTAAGTTGGTTGAGTGTTGAATAGACCGGATTTAACAAGTCACCTACTGGAAATCGAATTTTACGACCACCACCTGCGAGAGTGTAGTTACCCACAGCTGAAACCTGGGGAAAAAATAACGCATTCGACAATTGCAAATTTTGCACACTTCGCTCGTAATTGAGCTGTTCTTGCTGTAGCTGTAGATTGCTCTTAAGCCCTTCTTGAATATAGTTTTCTAAAACCCGTGATTGTGAAAAGCTAGTCTCAGCAAGCGAGATCGTGACCAGAAATGATATCAGCAAAAATTTAGCATTCATGACTTATTCGTTTAACGCAATTCCTTTTTTTAATTCTTATGCTTTCAATCGCTCCATCACCGTTTGAAAAGTTTGGTAGGTAGACGCCATCACAGCATCTACGACTAGTTTTTTATCTCTGGCCTCCTTCACATGAGTAATGTGATTGCTAATTCCCAACGAACAAAGGCCGTGTATAAAACTCCAAATCATCATCGAAAGATTTTGCGTATCCAAGCCCTTGAAATGACCTGATTGCTGGCATTGAGAGACCGTTTGAAACAAGACGTCAAATGCGCGGTCTCCTTCTTTCCATTCTTCGTCTAAACAATTTGACACATATTCCATTGGCTCTGTGCGTACAAAAAGTAGTTCATACACTCCGGGATTGGTGGTAGCAAATTTGATGTATGCATTGCCCATTTCAATCAGGCGCTCAAAGGGATCAGTAAATTTTACTAGCGGCTCGAAATGCCGAACAAGAAGACGGAACCCATCCAGATGCAGTGCGTGGATGATCTCGTTTTTGTCTTTGAAGTAGAGGTAAATCGTGGCCGGACTATACTCTATGGCTTCCGCTATGTTGCGGATACTGGTTTGATCCAATCCCTTGGCCAGAAAAAGCTGTTGTGCAGATTGAAGGATTTTGTCCCTCATCTCCACCTTGTCTCGCTCCTTTCTTTCTTTTACGCCCATATAGTCGACTTATACGGGCAAAATTAATAAACGGTGTTTATTTTTAGATCAATGTTTATTAAAAAGTCATAACTATTTGATAAACAGGGGCAAAAAAAATAAATTTTACCCTAGGGAACTGAAGAAAGAGCCTGATTTTATACTGGATTATGCTACTTCACTGGCTCGCGATGTCCCACCCACGTAAATCGTTTGGTAACATACTCGGGATTGGTAAATGAAGCATTACCGGATGGATTTCCGCCTGTTACGTGAAAATCTGAGAAGGCCGCGTTTTGATTCATGTAGATGCCGCCCACCAAATTAAAAGACACCGGTGTAGCTGCTAACGACATTTCGTCCGCTATTTTTTCACGAACTGTTGCATCAGTCGTGTAGGCGCCACACGAAATGGCACCATGTTTTTGTGCCATCTCTTTCGCTAACGCGATAGACTCATCTGTATTTTTAGTTTTGATCAGCAAGGCGATTGGACCAAATAACTCTTTGCTGAATATTTCTTTTTTGCTTGAATCTACCTCTACTACCACAGGTGTCGCTACTCTCGCAGTCTTAAATTGCGAGTTCTCAAAGCTTCGTGATTTCAACCACACTTTGCCGTCCATTTTTTCAGCGTCAATGACACGCACACTCGTATTTTTATTTTGCACCGCACCTAGCACGAACGGACCTGCTTTCGGATTGTCAACCAACCCATTGATGTTAGCCACAAATTTTTCGGCAAACTCGTCAAATGAAATCGCACCTGTCGAAGTCTTAATGCCGTTGGCCGGAATGTAAAAGTTTTGGGGGGCCGTACACATTTGCCCGCTGTATAGATTAACAGAAAACGCCAGATTGGCTGCTACTTTATCTGCGTCTTCAACTGAATCTAAAATCACAGAATTTACACCCGTTTTCTCTGTGAAAACTGTTTTGCCTGGAAGTGCCTCTAAGTAAGAACCAAACGCAGAGTTGCCTGTGAAGTCAATCAATTTTACTTCCTGATGTTCGGCTAACTCCTTAGTGATCATTTTATCAAATGTGTCAACCGCGAGCTGACAGGTATTTGGATCTAGATTATTTTCAGCCAACACTTTTTGAATCTCTGCTACAAAAATGGCAATTGGTAAAATAGCTCCCGGATGTGGTTTCACTATCACTGAATTGCCAGTGATCAAGCTTCCGTAAATGCCCGTCACTGAATTCCATGTAGGAAAAGTCGAACAACCAATAACAACTGAAATTCCTTTTGGAACAGCGCGCCACTCTTTATTTATCTGTAGGTTGAATTTGCCCATGGGCTTATCCCAAAGCGCTTTTTCCGGAAAACGATTCAACTCTTCGTAGCCTGCCGCAATGGCTTCAACAGCGCGGTCGGCAGCGTGGGGTCCTGAAGCTTGAAAAGCCATCATATAGCCTTGACCTGTCGTGTGCATGGTGGCATAGGCCACTTCAAAGAATCTAGCTTTTACGCGATCCAATGATTCCATTAGAATACCTGCCCGATCTTTGGCTGACACCTTACGCCATTGGTGAAAAGAAGTATTGGCGCGTTCGATCAAGGTCGCTGTACTGAAAATCGGGTACGAGACATTTAGTGGCTCTTGAAGATAGGGGGACTCCTCTTGCCCTGCCCAAATACCGGGACTGCCTTGTTTTAGCTCTTCAAATTTTTGGCCGAGCCTACTCCTAAACTTAGCCTGACCTTCTGCATCGGCTGTTTCGCCATAAATTGCAGGAGTCGGTTGCTCAACAAAAGCTGCGTAGAAGGTACGTGCATGCAATGCTTCAATTGCTTTTGAAATACTACCCTGATGTTTTTCGAATAATGTCATATTATTTTGAATTTGATATTTTAAAAGGCTTACCGTTAAGACCATCATTAAATCCTTGAACAGCGCTATCCCAATCAAGAATTAGTGTGATGAGTAACATCGTTGATATGCCAAACAAAAACATTTTAACATCTCTCCTGGAAATATTCTTCATAACAAACTATTTAGAACCAAAAACTTTTTTCAACAAATCAGTGGTGCGTGCAGCCGGGTCTTGGCGAATACTTTTCTCTTCTTTGGCAATCATCGTAAACAACCCTTGTATCGCCATATCAGTAGCGTAGTCATTCAAATTTGGATTTACTTTAGAAATAAATGGGATTCGGTTGTAGTTCGAGATCAGATCACCATAATACTTCGTTGCATTCACCTTATCGAGATTAGCCTGCACCACCGGTTTGAATTTTTCTTTTAATTGAGCCGATGTTGTTCGTTTCAAAAATTGAGTAGCCGCGTCTGGCTGCCCCTTCAAAACGGCAAAAGCATCGTCAATCGACATCTGCTTAATGGCAGATATAAAAATAGGCTTCGCTTCTTTGGCTGCTTCCTCTGCCCCACGATTGAGTGTGAGCACAAATCGATCCACTTCACTTCCCATCCCGAGCTGACGTAGTTTATCTTCTACCTTCTTTACATCTTGTGGAAAAGGAATCTTTATTTCTGGATTTTTGAAATACCCATCCATCTTAGACGTCAAGTCTGTCCCTTTTGTAATGCCATTTACCAGTGCCTCTTTCAACCCGTTGGCTACTTCATCTTTGGTGAGCGGCTTTGTCGTTTCGACCACTTTCTTTGCATCCTTGATGAATTTATCTAATTGCCCAAATGTGTTTAGGTGAGCTACAACCAAAAGAGCTATTAAGAGATGCTTCATAGAAATAAAATAGGTTGCTAAGGTACGGAAATCAACAAAGAAACAATGTCGCCTAGAGCAGGCTCTCCCGCGCTATTTCGGAAATATTTTTACAGCCGGCCAGTCCCATCGTCAGATCAAAGTCAGCCAAAAAATTCCGTAGCACTTCCGCAACACCGGCCTCACCTGCTAGGGTTAACCCATAAACGTAAGGACGGCCAAGACAAACGGCTGTCGCTCCCAAGGCAATTGCTTTGAATGCATCCGCCCCACCCCGAACACCACTGTCTAGCAAGATTGGAATTCTCCCTGCAACCGCTTCGGCAATTCTTGGCAGCGCTTCGAAAGTGCTAATCGAGCCATCGACTTGTCTACCACCGTGATTAGAAATGACGATGCCATCGATGCCATGATCAATAGCATGGCGCGCATCATCTGGATGCAAAATTCCTTTTAGCAAAATGGGGAGCTTAGTATGCTGCCGAAGAAATTTGAGATCGCCCCAGGTAAGAGCCGGATTGGAATAGATGCTAACAAACTTCTGCACTGCTTTGATGGGTCGTCCGGATTTCAACTTTGAAAAAAATCCATTGCCTGGATAATTTTTTGTCATTGTAATAAGACCACTCAATAATTGATAAGTTAATTTTTGTTGTGTCTTTGGGATAGGCTCATCCATTAGTCTTTGAAAAACCGGATCTGAAGTATACTGAGCGATCCCACGGCCTTCCATAAAAGGCAAATAAGCCATATCTAAATCACGCGTTCGCCAACCGAGCATGGTTGTATCAAGGGTAACCACAATGGCAGAACACCCACACTTTTCAGCACGCTGTACAAAACTCGCCACCAATTCTTGTGACTTGCTCCAGTACAACTGAAACCAACGTGGGCTATCACCCATGGCAGCCGCTACTTCCTCCATCGGGCGAGAAGCCTGGTTAGAAAAAATGTAAGGAATACCCATTGACGAAGCGGCCTTTCCTACGGCAACATCGGCCTCCTTGTGAACCATTTCTAAAACCCCAATAGGGGAAAGTAAAAAGGGCGAAGGAAACATTTTCCCAAATAACTCAATGCTTGTGTCACGTTCACTTACATTGCGAAGCATGCGCGGAACAATTTTATACTTCTCAAATGCTGAACGGTTTGAACGAATTGTTGATTCAAAACCTGCACCACCTAAAATATAAGCTTTGGCTTGTGTGCTCATTTTTGCTGCTGCCAATTCTTCCAATTTGTTTGAATCAATTGGAACAATGGGCAATCGCCCAGCAAACCCATTTGAGTAAATCTCTCTTTGTTGGTTGGCACGGGATGTAGAAGAGGCAATCATGAAAAAGATGTTAGATGTAATACATAAGACAAACGATTCTAAACTCTGTTCTTCGTATCGATAAGGATAGTAACAGAACCATCGTTGGTCAATGTGATTTTCATATCAGCTCCAAACTCTCCTGTTTGTACCGCTTTGCCCAACTCCTGCGTCAGCTTGTCAATCATCTTTTCGTACAAGGGGATGGCAATTGGAGGTTTGGCCGCTTTGATATAACTCGGTCGATTGCCCTTTTTTGTACTTGTGTGCAACGTGAACTGGCTTACCAACAGAATTTCGCCACCGCCATCCTTAACATTTACATTCATCACGCCTTCGTGATCATTAAATATTCGTAAGCCAACTAGTTTACCACTCAACCACTCAATGTCTTCTTCGCCATCCGCATCTTCAATCCCCAATAAAATCAAAAGACCTTTTCCAATCTTTGACTTGGTATGGCCTTCGATAGCCACCGCAGCTTCTGCTACTCTTTGCACAACCGCTATCATATTAATAATTCTGCATTTCAGCGGACGAATGAATAAATCTACCAACGCTTTCAGCTTTCCCGAACGCTAATAACGCGCGTGCTACTTTGATCGATTCAATGGCTGCAAATTTCTTTGGAATGAGAAAACCAAAAATTTTATAAAATATCTGAGCGGCTCCCTCCCCAGCGCGTTGTTCTTTGCGCGGACCTGTTAGCAAAGAAGGCTGGAGGATATGAAAACTTCTGAAGCCAATTTGATCAATCGCGTCTTCAACCTCACCTTTTACTTTATTATAAAATATGGAAGAGTTTTTATTTGAGCCTAAAGCAGAAACAATCAGGTACTGCGTTGCTCCGTTTTGTTTTGCTATTCGAGCCAACGCTGAAGGCGCATCATAATCGACTGCCCGAAAAGCCTCTTTTGTCTTTGCCAGGCGCATGGTTGTGCCCAAACAGCAAAAGACATCGTTCGCCTTTACTTGAGCTAGGGCAGAAGTAAGTTCACTAAGTTCGCAAACAATGGTTGTTAGTTTAGGATGAGATTTACCCAACGGTCTTCGGCTAATGGCAATCACGGATGAATAGTGCTCATCTGCCAACATAAATTCCAATAGTTGACTACCTATCAACCCAGTCGTGCCGGCCAGTAATGCAACTTTTGCCATATCTAGAAGATCTGCTGAATTTCCTTTTTTAACTCCGATAGTGCATGGTTAATCAAATCCACCTTTTTATCCATCGTCATTTGAAAAACCTTTTTTGCAAGATCAATGCTAGTTGCCTCTGGTGGCATTCCCGTTGCAGATTCGTTAATCATAATGATTAAATCTTCCTTTGCGTTTTTTATCTGGCTCCATACCTCTTCGCTCATATACACTTGCTGAGAAACATTGTGGTTGTACTCATTACGCACCTCATCAAGTAGAATTTTTTGAAAATCTCTGGCAGAGAAACCGGGGTTGTTTAGTCGGATGAGTAAATTTTGAGGAGAAATACGCTCCAGAAATAAGATCATTCGTTCATACGCTTGAAGTCGGGCCGGTAAAATCGTTTCGATGCTACGGCCACGTACATCCAGTTTTTTTAGCTCAATTTCACGCTGGATAAATGACCGCACGATAAGATAAACCGCATATAGTACGATCGAGGCTGGTATCAATATCTTTCCAAATTCTAATAAGGCATTCATGGGAATTATTTAATGGTCTAATATGTTCGAAATTTAGCTAATTTTATAGCAACAGAATGCTTCGTTATGAGCAGCGAGAAATTAAAAGAATATTTACATCAAATCGCAGACAACGTGAATAGTGAAACACGATTGGACGATATCTACGAACAACTAGCTCTGCTGGACGATATCGATCAATCTGAAGAACAAGAAAGGCTCGGAAAAGTAGTAGCACACGAAGAGGTTGTTGCCCGTGCAAAAGAATGGTTAAAATAATCTGGACGGAACGAATACCGCTACTTGGTGGTGTTTTCTTACAAGATAATCTATAAGGTGTCGAATGAAAAAATAACAATTTCCCGTGTTTTTCATACTGCCCAAAATCCGAGAAAACTGAAAGGAGTATAGGATGTTTAACAACGTAAAACCAATTGGAATTAGTGCAAGGGCTGCAGAAGAAGTAAAGAAGATCATGCAGTCTAAAAATATCCCTGCGGGTTATGGCCTACGACTAGGAATAAAAGGTGGTGGATGCGGGGGTGTATCGCTTATTATTGGCTTTGACAAACAAAAACCAACCGACTTGGCGTATGAACTGGAGGGTATACAGGTGTATGTTGAGAAAAAACACACGATGTACTTGATTGGTAAAGAGGTTGATTTCTATGAAGGTGCTGATGCCAGAGGGTTTATGTTTGCGGAGGCAAAGTAGTTTTATTACCACTAAGGCACTGAGACACAAGAATCATTCTTTTGCCAAAACTGCGAAATAGTCGTTGACCATTGGAACCATAGCTACCACCTCAAACGCCAAGTTGTTAATCTCCTTTTGAGTCATCTTAATAAAAACTTAGTGCCTTTGTGGTCACGCGGGCTACGCTCTTTCCTTGTTTACCACAACACTCGCTTTCTTACATACACCTCCAATGGGCGGATTGAATTTCGAGATTTTTACTTCTACTGCTTTTGCCGAAGGAAAAGAAAGAAGTGACTGTTCGGCTATCAAATGTCCTACTGTTTCTAATAGCTTGGCGGGTCGCTCCATCACATCTTTCACAATCGCATAGACGTCTTCGTAGTTAATGGTTCCGGTCAGTTCATCGCGAAAAGCAGAATCCGAAAACTCGGTATCGATTACCACGTCTACTTCAAACTTGTTTCCAGATGATCGCTCGTGCGGATAGACCCCATGGTAGGCGTGGAACTCAAGACCCTCCAGCACTACTTTGCCCGTCATTGAATATCGTCAAAGAATGATTTCTGTGCCTTAAACTCTGTAGAGAAAACTGGTTGAGGCATTTCTTTCATGGCTGCTTGTGATGGCAACGCCATGGCGTTCTTTATTTCACGCTCCACTTCTGCATTCGGGAAAAGGGCTCTTTTAGACTCTCGTTTTGCTAGCGCCAAGTGTTGATCGGGATCGAAATCACGAGCAGCTGTTTTTGCTCGCTCTACTCTATCAATCGTCTCTGCCGCCAAACGTTTCATATCTGACAACAAATTGTCTTTATGCAACTCCAGTGTTTTGTAATGCTGACCGAGGGTCTTCAACCGTTCCTCCATCTCTGCCAAAAGTTGCTTAGAAAGATACTCAGCTTCTTCCATCGCATTCTTCGCTTTCGATCTAGACTCGTTAACCATCGCGTCAGCCTTCATTTGAGCTTCACGCAAAATTAATTCTGCAGTCTTATTCGCTTGATCAATTACATTCGCGCCAGTATCTTCCGCTGTCTTTAGTGTTTTGTAAAGAGAGCTTTCCACTTCGCGCAATTTTGAGACTTCACGTTCGGTCGCTTCGTATTTGATACGAATTTCTTTGTTATCGTCCTGCATGCGTTCCCATTCCTGAGAAAGTGATTGCAGGTACGCATTTACTTCGTCTTTGTCATAGCCACGCAATACTCTTTCGAAAGCTTTTTGGCGAATTTCCAATGGGGTGATTCTCATAGTGTGATTTTTTAGTTAACCAGTTTAAAAAATAAAAGAAGTTTAAAAAATGAAAAAATCGACAGACAAATATAGTAAATTGTTCTGAATATGCTTACAGTCAGCTGTTTACTTTTGGTTTGTCTATTCCTTACCGAGTTCGATAAAGTTAACGTTGTAGTTGTTCAAGAATTTCCTGGAGTCATCGATAAAAGTCTTAAACTGAAGCAATGAGGTTGGATCGGTGATAAACCCCGTTGGATCGTGTTCAAAAGAAGGTACAGGTAGTACATAAAATTTTCTTTGCCCAGTTGGTTTTTTATACACCCACTGGAGTAGGTAACCGGCAGAATCGATTCGGCTTATTGACGTCTCAGATGTCTTTATCTTTACCAAATCGAGTCTCACCATTCCTCCTCCGTTTTTATATCTGTCGCGCTGCCCGGAGACGAAATTTCCTAGTGAATAAACAACTAACTGGTTTTCTGCTTTAAGCCACTCCATTGGCTGCAGCACGTGTGGGTGCGAGCCAATGACCGCATTTGCACCCAACCGAAAACAAAACTCTCCAATCCTCTTCTGATCAGCTGAAGGTTGTTGCTGGTACTCCAACCCCCAGTGTGTAAAAACAATGATGAAATCAGGAAGCAATGACTTAGCTTTTAGTAAATCTTTTCGAATCAGTGCTGTATCTAAAAGGTTCACCACGTTTGGTTTGGTCACCCGAAGTCCATTGGTTCCATAGGTGTAGTTTAGAAGCGCAATCGTAAACCCTTTTTTTGAAATCAAAAGAGGGTACTCGTTCATTCTTTCCACAGTATCACGAAAAGTACCAGTATGTAAAAAATGCAGACTGTCGAGTTGTGTGATGGTTCGTTCGAGCCCTCTTCTACCCCGATCTAAGCTGTGATTGTTCGCGGTCACGAGTATATCCATTCCCGCGTCTTTTAGAGCCATTGCCAATTCATCTGGAGCACTGAATTGAGGATATCCTTTATAGGGCGCTCCTGCAAGGGTTAATTCCAGATTGCCAATGGCGATATCGACCGATTCGAAATAGGGCTTAACAAATCGAAAACAGGAGTCATATTCATACTTTTTCGTGGTTGCATTAAAGGCTGACTGAATTTGTGAATCGTGCTGCATGATATCGCCTACAAATAACAAAGACAAGCGAGTGGTATCCTGAGAAAATGTATTTCCGTAAATCGCCAATAACAAACATGTCACTAAAAATAAATATCTCATTGCTACCGATTTTCTATCCATTAACTCCACCAAATTCAATATCCCAAATTGATATACTTCGATCATCGCTGGCACTTACCAGGTAGTTACGGAAAGGCATCCACAAAAGCTTATTGACGGAAGTGCCGTGACCCGTATGACGAGCTCTATCAATCACTTTTAGCAATTTAAGTTGGGCAGTATCCCACACTTTTATTGACTTGTCCATACTTGCCGTTGCAAAATAGTTGCCATCCGGACTAAAAGCAATATGATTAATCGCGTACAGGTGAGCTGCAATTTCCTCCACCTGCCTAAAGTCAGCATTTGCATCCCAGACTTTAAGCTTTGCATCACGCGAGCCACTCATCAGAAAATGACTGTTTGGCAAATACTGCATGGTGAAGATAGAATTGGAGTGAGCCTGCCATTCTTTAATCAATCGAAAATCATCAAGTGCAAATACACGAATAAAAAAGTCACTATAGCCAATGGCGCATTCACCACGCGCTGGGTTTATCGCAATGGTCCGCGCACTTTTTTCAGTAGCCAAAATCTTCTTCCTAATAACCCATTTTTCCAAATCGACAATGATGACAGATCCTTCACCCGTTGCAACCCATAAATCGTTTCCAAATACCTGCATATCAAAAATAAAAGAAGAGGTTAACTTCAATGAAGCCAACTCTTTTTTTTCACGCCAATCTAACAAATGGATCCCTTCATAATTTTGCCCCGCTACAAGTAAATCCCTATCCTGAAGATGAAGAAGTGAGTACACTGAGTTCGGAAGTTTCGCAATCAGCTCACCCTCCGCCAAGCTTTCAGCATTCCACGACACAACCATACCGTCTCCTGCACCAGAAAAAAAAAGGTGTGGCTCGGTACTTGGCTGGAGCGTATAAACGCAATCTCGGTGTCCTGTAAGCGTATTTACTTTTGAAACGATGGGAGTTGTCATTCTTGTGTTCAAAGTGCCTTGGGCCCAAATGAAATGCAAGATTAGTCTATTGCGATATTTTTGCCAAAATTGTATCCTGAACGTAACTTCATCCAATGCCTCTTTACAAGCTAAAAAACACTGGAACAGAAAGCGCATGGGGTATCTGGAAGGTGGAAGAATCGGCAGAAGAACTCGCTTTTACTGCATTCGAAGAAGCTCCGGAGGGAATTATCCACTTAACAAAAAGATTGGAGTGGCTGGCTAGCCGCGTATTAATTCGTACACTTTTGGAGCAAAACGACCTGCCCTACTCTGGCATTCATAAAGATGAATTTGGGAAACCATTCCTTCGTGAACTGCCCCATCACATCTCTCTTTCGCATGCCTATCCATATGTAGCCGTTCAACTAGACAAAAACAAATCTGTGGGCATTGATATTGAACAACCCACCAAGAAGCTTTTACGGATAGCTCCAAGGGTGCTTTCAATAGAGGAGTTGGAAAATGCGGGATCTGATATTCGAAAACATTGCGTCTACTGGTGTGCCAAAGAAGCCTTGTACAAGGTGCATGGAAAACGTGGCCTCCATTTTGCAAGTCAACTTTTGGTCGATCCGTTTATTCTAGAGGAAATGGGCGATTTGAAAGGAACGATCAATATGCAAGAAGAAAAACTAAATGTAGCTTTGTCTTATGAAATTGAACCTGAATTTGTCTTGGTCTATACCAACCCCCATTAGCATGAAAAGCCTGTTTTGCCTTTTACTATTACTTCCCGCTGCTGCCAGCGCGCAGTTGAACGTACCCGATTTTACGCTTAACGATGTGAATAAAAAAACACCCGTTGCGCTGAGCGAATTTAAAAATCTAAAAGCGATTGTGGTTTTGTTCACTACCAACGAATGTCCTTTCGACAGCTACTACAAAGCGCGAGTTAAGGCGCTTATTGATTCGTACAACGGAAAGGTGCAATTTCTCCTTATTAATTCCGCCAACGATCCACAAGAAACACCAGAAAAAATGACCATTCACTATACTGATTTTGGTGTCCCCTACCTGGAAGACAAAGAACAAATCGCAATGGATTTGTTTGGAGCACGCAAATCTCCGGAAGTCTATTTATTAACGCCTGAAGCCGATCAGTTCAAGGTGGTCTACAGTGGTGCAATTGATGACAGTCCGCAGGTAGCAGAAGACACCAAAGAAAATTACCTTAAAAATGCCATTGAGAAGTTGCTCACCGGCCAAAACATCAAAATTGAAAACAATCGCGTTATCGGCTGCACGATCAGAAGATAAAGAAGCGTTGGGTTAGAGAAATAGTTGACTACTGCTTAGACACCCAAATCACCACCGTCAGAAATTTCGATGAGTAAGAGCTTCACTTCCTCTGCTTTCGCGTGTTCACCCATTTTTTCGAACGACATAACTAAATTACGAAGAGCTCGTCTGACGATATCGACACTATTACAGGGCTCATAAAATGAAGTCTGTGGAACCAAATGCAGCTCATTAATATAATTCTCAATGTCTTGCTTGGAAAAAATCAGTCCGCGATTGAAAGCATTGATATAGAACTGATGATTGTCGTCCTTATAAGTGAGGATAAACAAATTGGGCAGGTTCACGCCACTGACGGGCAACTTTAACTTCTGTGCCACCAACATGTAGATTACGCAAAGTGTAATCGGATTTCCTTTATGAGACTCCAGCACAACGTTAATCATCGAGTTTCCTGGAGAATGAAAATTTTTAGTATTGGCTCCGAATTTTAATTTATTGAACAACACACCGTTGATGACCTTTACTTGATCGTAGGGATACAAATCAGGCCGGAACTCAAGCCAGGTCTCATAATAAATTTGCTCTAAATCTTGTCGCAGTTTTTCTAGTTCGATTTCGGGATATTGGTAGGTGGCCAAAATCCACATGCCTGTCAATAAATCGTGCTCTTCACCGGCATACCAGTTTTTCAATCTTTCTTTGAGTAACTCGTATTGGAGAACGTGAATCAATTCTTCTATTCGGGCTTGAACGGCAGGGTTCAGGTTGCTTTCCCATTCATGTTCAAGAAACGGAATGGCCTCTTTACCCAACGAAAGAATTTTCTCCTCTACGTGAGAACTCACTTGTTTATCCTCATCGTCCAACAAAGAAACTAGCGCCTTTAATTCACTCTCTTGCATTTGCATAATTTGTCAATTCGATGATTCGTTAATTTCCTAATTGCCGAATGAACGAATCAGCTCATCATCTATGTTTGAATAACTCCCACATTAAACTTTTCAACAGGTGCGTGGTTCGCGGCTTCAATTCCCATTGAAATGACTTTTCTAGTTTCCAGTGGATCAATTACTCCATCCACCCACAATCTTGCGGCCGCATAATACGGACTCAACTGCTCGTTGTACTTGTCCGTAATCTCCTTCAATAACAAGTCTTCCTCTTCCTTTGAGATTGTTTTTCCTTGTGCCTTCAACGTACTTACCCGAATCTGCAACAATGTCTTTGCTGCAGAAGCGCCACTCATAACTGCAATTTGAGCGGTCGGCCAGGCATAAATAAGACGCGGGTCATACGCTTTACCACACATCGCATAATTGCCAGCCCCATACGAATTACCAATGATGATGGTAAACTTTGGCACCGTAGAGTTGGCCATCGCATTCACCATCTTTGCGCCATCTTTAATAATGCCACCTTGTTCAGCTTTACTTCCTACCATAAACCCGCTGACGTCTTGCAAAAACAACAGTGGTATTTTTCGTTGGTTACAATTCATAATGAATCGTGCCGCTTTATCGGCAGAATCTGAATAGATGACGCCACCCATCTGCATCTCACCTTTTTTATTTTTTACAGTCTTGCGTTGATTGGCAACGATACCCACAGCCCACCCTTCAATTCGCGCAAAGCCGCACAGGATGGTCTTCCCATACAATGCTTTATATTCATCAAACTCCGAATCATCAACCAACCGCGTGATGATCTCACCCATATCATACGGCTTTGTGCGGTCGCTGGGTATTAGCCCATAGATTTCTTCTGTTTTAAATTTGGGTAATTTTTTTTCGACTCTGTTAAATCCTGCCTTCTCTTTAGCCCCTATCTTGTCAAACAAACTACGAATATGGTCTAAGCAAGCCTGATCAGACGGAAATTTATTGTCTGTAACACCTGAGATTTCGCAATGCGTGGTGGCACCTCCCAATGTTTCATTGTCAATGTCTTCGCCAATAGCCGCTTTAACGAGGTAAGATCCTGCCAAAAAAATTGAACCGGTCTTGTCAACAATCATTGCCTCATCTGACATGATGGGTAGATAAGCGCCACCAGCCACGCAGCTACCCATGATTGCAGCTATTTGTATGATACCCATAGAGGACATCTTTGCGTTGTTTCTAAACTGACGGCCAAAATGTTCTTTATCTGGAAAAATCTCATCTTGCATGGGGAGAAAAACACCAGCACTATCAACAAGATAAATAATTGGTAAGTGATTCTCCATCGCAACTTCTTGTGCGCGAAGATTTTTCTTTGCCGTGATGGGAAACCAAGCTCCTGCCTTTACTGTTGCATCATTGGCAACAATTACACACTGTCTGCTTTTTACATAACCAATGCCCGTTACCACTCCACCAGAAGGGCAACCGCCTTGCTCTTTGTACATGCCGTCTCCTACAAAAAGACCAATCTCTAAAAAGGGTGAATTTTTATCGATGAGATAGTCAATTCGCTCGCGAGCCGTTAACTTTCCTTTTTGATGTTGGTCTTCAATCTTTTTCTCGCCTCCACCCAACCTGGTTTTTTGCGCCTTCGACTTCAACTGAAAACAAAGTTGTTTCAGTTGATCTTCATTCTTGTTAAATTCTAAATCCATTCGGTTGCAAAGCTTATGGCTTCTTTACAGGTGAGTTTGCCGCTGCCTTTTTCATCTTCTCTTCCTCGGCCCTGCGTCTATCGCGATCAATTTTCTTTTTGCTTTTCCCCAACGGAGAAAGAAAGTGTTTTGGGTTATTGTTCAAATGAATTGCTAAACTATCAAGACTTTTAATCAGCCTATTCAGGTTAACGTATAGCGTATCCTCGGTCAACAACTTACTCATAGTATTATCGCCTTTGTTAAGTTTAGCCAGTGTTAGATTAAGGTTAGAAATCGCTTGCTGAGTTTTGCTAAGAGTTTGATTCAGCTTCAGCATCTTAAGTGAATCCGAAAGGGTTTTAAAGTTTTGGAGAGTTGGTTTCAATTCATTTAGTGTGGCATTAAAGTTATCGCCCACTAATTTTAATGTTCCAGACACATCTTCGATTTTTCCATTGGCAGTTATGAGCGTTGTATTAAGCAAATCCGGGGTCTTTTCTAGCTTTGAAAAGATAACTTCCAATTGCTGAGAATTTTTTGTCAGGTTGTCAATAATAGTATTGAATTTCCGAAGTGTGGTTTGCAAATCTGTTGCTACGGGCGAAGCCGTTTCTGAAAACACATCAAACATCCCCTTTGCAACTTCAGCGCGTAGCGTATCTCCATTCTTTAATTCGTTAGAAGACTGGCCAAATGTGAGTAAGACAGATTTACCCCCCAATAACTCACTGGTAAGAATTGCCTTAGTTCCATCATTCAAAACAATCGTGGCATCAATTTCCAATTCTACCAACACGCGATTGTTTTTATTTTGCAGAATTCCAATACGGCTCACGCGGCCCACAGGATAGCCATTAACCAAAACGGGATTAGAGATGGCTAATTGGTTGATGTTGTCGTAGACCACATAGTACCTTTTTACACTCGTAAAAAAATCTATGCCTTTCAGATAATTAAATCCAAAATACAGCATTACAATGGCCATAGCTACAAACAGGCCAACCTTGAATTCTCTTGTCTTAAACAACATCAGTTTATAGATTCAATTTCAGTTTTATACTCTTTAAAGGCTCTATAAATTCCAGACGCGATCAAGTCCTGCCCTTCTTCTGAAGCCAAGAAACCTTCTTCTTTACCGTTCGACAAAAACCCACACTCTACCAACACGCTTGGCATAGAGGTGCGCCACAACACTAAAAAGCCCGCCTGCTTTACTCCCCTACTATACCTGCCCGCTTTGGTCTTAAATTGCGACTCGACCTTCTGTGCAAATCTCAGACTACTCTCATGGTACGCACTTTGACTCAAGGTAAACAAAATGTAAGACTCCGGGCTTTTCGGATCAAACCCTTCGTAACGCTCTTTATAGTTTTCATCCATCAAAATTACTTCGTTCTCTCGTTTCGCAACTTCAAAATTTCCTTTATCCTTGCTTAGCCCCATTACGAACGTCTCGGTGCCGTAGGCAGGTGCACCCGGCAATGAGTTGGCATGAATACATATAAAAAGCTGTGCCTTATTTCGATTCGCAATCTCTGCCCGCTCATCGAGTGAAACATATTCGTCAGTTTTACGCGTATAGATCACCTTTACCCCCGGGATATTTTTTTCAATATAGCTGCCCAACTTCAGCGAAATTTTAAGAGCAATATCCTTTTCCTTAGTCTTATTGCCGTGAGTGCCGGGGTCTTTGCCACCATGGCCGGGGTCAATAACAATGGTTTCCAATTTGAAACCGGTTGGACGAAATGTAGCCGAAGAGTTTAGCAAGGTTATTGCTAAGATCAAAAGCTTAAATTGGATATTGGACACGGTACTACTGTGGTCTGGATTAATTGCAATAAGTTTGTGTAAAGTTGTGAATTTTTCATTAAACCGTAAACTACTGAAAATCAATTTCAAAGGAAGGAAACCTTCCTCCATCATAACTTTATTCACTTTTGCACTGATGATTGGATCTCCATTGTTTGGCCAAGTTGAGCGTTCCGTTAAACAACCAGGCCTTCTTCCGATAAAGACTGACACGCTTGGGACTAGACGATTAAATAGCAATCCACAAGATACGTCAGTCGTCAGCCAAGATTCATTGAAGGTTAAAGCGAGACAGGACTCGGTTAAGAATGCAAAAAAGGGAGATATCGAAACTACCATTTTCTACTCGGCCACCGATTCGATCAATTTCAGTCTGGACAATAAAATCGTAAAGCTCTATGGCGATGCAAAAGTGAAATACGGCACTATTGAGTTAGATGCCGAGTTGATTACCATTAATTACGAAACCTCCGAGATTACAGCCAACGGCAAACCAGACTCTTTGGGAAGGCTGGTTGGGTTTCCGATTTTTAAAGACGGCAACGACTCCTACGAGACCAAGGACATGGTCTATAATTTTAAAAACAGAAAAGCCAAAATCTCGGAAGTCGTCACCAAACAAGGCGATGGCTTTGTAGCTGGGGATGTAGTTTATAAAAATTCAAAAAATGAATTATTCACTATTGGAAACACCTATACTACTTGCGATTTAAAAGATCCTCATTTTCGAATCGTTTCCAAAAAAGCAAAAGCAGTGCCGGGCGACAAAACAATTACCGGTCCTTTCTACATGGAATTTAATCATGTACCAACTCCACTGGGCTTTGCGTTTGGTATGTTTCCTTCACCCCGAAAAAGCGCCTCAGGTATCATCGTGCCAGAGTATGGGGAAGAGCAACGAAGGGGCTTTTTCCTACGCAATGGAGGGTACTTTTTTGATATTAGTGACTACTTGAAAATTACCTTGCTTGCAGATCTCTATACAAAAGGATCTAATGCGTTGAAGATAAACACGGTCTATAACAATCGGTATAAATACAACGGCTCTTTTAATTTTTCCTATACCAGTAACCAGGTTTCCGATAAATTCGAGGACCAAAGCCGCCTCCGCGATTTCCAGTTAACTTGGAGTCATTCGCCAAAATCAAAGGGGAATACTCGTTTTTCTGCTTCTGTTAATGCTGCCACGTCTTCGTTTACTACTAACAATTTTTTGGGCGTTAATGTGAATCCCAACCAACAACGTCCGGATAACATCTCCAGAAAACTTACCTCCAATATCTCTTTGTCAAAAATTTTTCCCGGCACCCCGTTCTCAGCGGGAATTAACTTAAGGCACAGCCAGGATTTGGCAACCGGCCAGGTCGATTTGCCGATGCCTGACATCACATTTAATGTCAACAACTTATATCCATTAAAAAACAAAAAGCTGGGTGAGGCCGCTGACAATTTTAATATTCGATATAGCCTGGCCGGAACAAATCAAATCACAAATAACTTAGGCCGGATAGGAAATTCCACGAAAGACAGCATTGCGAGTTTTGATTTCCAAAACCTACCCACCCTTTTCAAAAACGCGAAGAGTGGTATCAAACACAACATCCCGATCTCAACCACCGTGAAGGTGATGAAATTTTTTGCGGTTAGCCCGAATATATCGATCGATGAAACATGGTACTTCAGACAACTTAATTGGGGGGCGGATGCAACCGGAAAAACAGCGGTGGTCAAAGACACAGCTAACGTCTTCAATCGTATCAATAATTTTTCGATGGGAGTCTCTGTTACCACTCGAATTTTTGGAACTTATTTGGCAGAGAATCCAACGAGTAGTATCAGGGGGATTCGGCATGTGATCACACCCAATATCTCCTATAACTACACACCGGACTTTGGAGATCCCAGCTATGGTTACTACCAGGCCGTAAAGCTAAAAGATGCGAAAGGAAGAGAATATGAAGTAAGAAAATCAAGGCACGAAGGATTTGTGTATGGCTCATCTAGACAAGGCATAAGCAACTCACTTAGCTTCGGCTTGGGAAACACCATCGAAATGAAAGTGAGGGGAAAAAAAGATACAGTCGATAAAAAGATTCCGATTTTTAATAATTTATCTATTGGTACAGGCTACAATTTCGCAGCCGATTCATTTAAGCTCGCTACGATTTCCATCAGCGCCAACACGAATATCTTAAACAACAAAGTTAACATTAACATAAACGGATCATTGGATCCTTATCAATACGAAAAGAGCAGAAATGATCTGACGATTCCGGCAGAAGGAACGTCTATTATAGAGCGAAGATTAGATCGATATGCATGGAATGTAGGGCAAGGTCTTGGCAGGATTACATCTGCAGGACTGGCATTTAGCACCAATCTTAATCCAAAGGGCCAGAAGAGCGACACTCAGTCGCGCGATCAAATTGCCAAATCAAATGCTTCTGAAGCTGATAAAGCCTACCTGCTTCAAAATGCCAATACCTATATCGATTTTAAGATTCCGTGGAATTTGCGCCTGAATTATAATATCAATTATTCAAGAGGCACTAACCAACCCGCGCAAATTACGCAGGCTCTGAATTTTTCAGGCGATATTTCCATGACAGAAAAATGGAAAGTAGTATTCAACTCGGGCTACGATTTTGTGAAAAGCGAAATCACGCAAACGAGTTTTTCGATCAATAGAGACATCCACTGCTGGCAGTTATCTCTTAGCTGGGTCCCTTTTGGCCCATTCCAGAACTACATGTTCAATATTGGTGTTAAATCGGCCTTGCTACGCGATCTAAAACTGAATCGGACGAGATCATTCTTTGATGTTCGCTAGGCGTTTTGCCAACCTTCAATTTCTTGTAACGTTGGGTTTTGTACCGTTTCAAGTTTTAACTTCTTTCGCATCCCGGGGATGTCATTAAAAAGTTTCGTGGGCTTTATCTCTTTCAACTGCGCCATCGACTGAACACCCAACTTAGTTAAGATCGGAATCAATTCAGCACGAATGCCTGCTTGCTCAAATTCAGTTTGAGGATCTACGGTTAGATTTTTTTCCGGCTTCATCTGAGGGAAGAAAATCACATCCTGAATAGAAGATGAATTAGTCATCACCATTGCAAGGCGATCGATACCAATGCCCAACCCTGCAGTAGGTGGCATTCCATATTCCAGCGCACGCAAAAAATCTTCATCGAGTGTCATCGCTTCTTCATCGCCTCGCTTACCTAGCTCCAATTGCTCTTCAAATCTGGCGCGCTGATCAATAGGATCATTCAATTCTGAAAATGAATTGCAGATCTCTTTTCGATTACAAATAGCTTCAAAACGTTCTACTAACCCAGGTGTGCTACGATGCTTCTTTGCCAACGGTGACATTTCCAATGGATAGTCAGTTATAAAAGTAGGTTGAATCAATTGATGCTCGCATTTCTCTCCAAAAATCTGGTCGATTAGTTTCCCTTTCCCCATCGTGGCATCGGCAGGAACCTGCAGTTGCTTGCATGTTTCGCGCAGAGCAGATTCATCCATTTCTGAAATATCAACACCTGTAAAATGATGGATTGCCTCATACATGGTAAACCTTTTCCAGGGTCGTTTAAAATTGATCATGTTCTCCCCTACCTTCACCTCTGTAGTTCCGTGGAGGTCGAGAGCCACCTTTTCGATCATCTCCTCCACCAAATTCATCATCCAATAATAATCTTTGTAGGCCACATACAATTCTACCTGAGTAAATTCCGGATTATGGAACCGCGACATGCCTTCATTTCGGAAATCCTTTGAGAATTCATACACACCATTGAAGCCGCCAACTATCAATCGTTTTAAATATAGTTCGTTGGCAATACGCAGGTATAATGTCATATCCAGCGAATTGTGATGCGTTTTAAAAGGCTTCGCGGCTGCTCCTCCATACAGTGGTTGAAGGATCGGTGTCTCAACTTCCAGGTATCCTTTTCCGGTTAGGTAGCTACGCATGGAGTTGACCAATTGAGTACGCTTCACAAAAGCATCCCGAACTTTAGGGTTGACAGTCAAGTCAACGTAACGCATGCGATAGCGCTGTTCAGGATCGGTAAACGCATCGTGCAAAACGGTGTTCCCCTCCTCATCTAGAGTTTCTTTCACAACTGGTAATGGGCGCAACGCCTTTGCCAGCACCTTAAAGCTAGTCACATTGATAGAAACTTCTCCTGTTTGAGTAGTAAAAACAAATCCGTTGACACCGATGATATCGCCAATGTCTAGCAACTTTTTGAAAACGATATTGTAAAGTGTCTTATCGTCTGTAGGGCAAATATCGTCCCGCCTAAAATAAATCTGAATACGTCCTGTTTCATCCTGCAACTCGGCAAATGAGGCGTTGCCCATTACTCTGCGTGTCATGATCCGACCTGCAATGGAAACATTCTTGTATTCCCTTTGCAGATAGTTGGCATGAATCTCCTGTGACGTAACGTTCACCTCAAACAACTCAGCGGGATAGGGATTGATTCCGAGTTTGTTCAACTCGTCCATGCTTTGCCTACGGATGATTTCTTGTTCGCTTAGCATACCTTTTCTTAAACTAAAATTTTGTTAATGTACTGTTTCAAAACTGGTAAATGGGTGTGGATCAATTGCCAAACCTCTTCTGAGTCTATTCCAAAATAATTATGGGCAACCAAGTTTCGAAAGGACTTAATTCTGCCCCAGTGGATCTCGGTATTGGTCTTCTTAAAATCGTCAGTCAATCGCTCAACAGATTCGCCAATGACTACAAAATTCATAAGAACCGAATCAAATGTCTTTTCATCCTTGCGAAATTGCTCGCTATCTGCTATTCCTGCAACAAAGTTTTCAATTTTTCGGACAGAATCTGCGATGGCCCGGAGGTTGATTGTATCTTTTTCAGACAAAAATGACATCGCGCATGATTAGTTCTTTCACATTTGGCTTAATAAACTTCTCTCGACAAATGTCAGTTGGAAAATTAAATCTCGCTTCTATAATTTGTTTGATCTTAAACTTCTTTTCGAAAAGATCTTGTGTGCCTGGCTCAAACTCTACCATAATGTCTATGTCATTCGGCTTCTCGTTGCGAGCAAGTGACCCAAAAAGGCCAATCTTACTAATTCCCATTTCCGTTTTAAAGGCAAGCTTTTGCAGTCGTAAAAATGCCAGGATGTCGTCCCTTTCCATGATTACAAAAGTAACAAATATTATATGTGTTAACCCGGTTGACTTCTTCTCTTCAATTCCTTTTTAATAAGCCCAAGCTCTCTACTGCTTTGCCCAGCAACAGACGTATTTTCAGCCGCCCGCCTCAATAGATAAGGCATAACAGACTCAACTGGCCCGTAGGGTACATACTTTGCCACATTATAACCGGCCTTTGCGAGGTTAAATGAAATATTATCACTCATTCCCAATAACTGAGCAAACCATACGCGCTGATCGTTGGTCTTCATCCCATGCTTATGCATAAGTACAGTCAAATATTGATTGCTGTATTCGTTGTGAGATCCACACAAAACCGAAACGCGCTGTTTGTTGTCAACGCAGAATGCCAATCCTTGATTAAAGGCGTCATCGGTTGCTTGTTTTGATGGATGAATCGGATTTGGATATCCTAGTTTGGCCGCCCGTTCTGCTTCCTTCTCCATGTAGGCACCACGAACCATTTTCACACCCAGAAAATAATTATGCATGGCCGCGTTGTGAAACGCAGTGCGCAGATTACCCAGCATATCTGCCCTATACATCTGAAACGTGTTATAGACAATCGTTTTTTTCTGATTGTACTTCTTCATCATTTCATAAGCCATGTCATCAATGGGATTTTGAATCCAACTATCTTCCGCGTCAATCAGAACGGGCACTTGAGTTTCAAAAGCACGCTGGCAGATTTGTTCTACCCTCGTTTTCACTCGGCCAAATGCAGCCATCTCTTCTGCTGTGAGAACTGACTTTGCTTGCACTCTTTCTAGTATTTCGGAAGAACCTAGGCCTGTTATTTTAAACACACAAAAGGGAACAGAACGGCTTTTGGTTGCTTCGTCAAAGGTGGATAATATCTCGCGGGTTGTCTCGTCAAAACTCGCTTCATCGTGTTTGCCTTCTACAGAGTAGTCTAGGATAGTACCCACTTTGTACTGCGCTAATTTTCCAATTGTTTTTTCGCTTTCCTCGGCTGTTTCGCCTCCACAAAAGTGTTCAAAAACAGTAATCCGAATTAGATTTTTAACAGGTAGACCAACGGCCAAACTAAACTTCACTAAAGAAGTAGCTAAACCGGATATCATTGGGTGATTGACCAATGAAAAAATGAAATTGGCTTTCTTCAATTCCTGATCACTTTTGTAAGAAAACGCAACCTCAGTGTTGTCGAATTGTATAGTTGGGATAGTTTCCATAAGCAATTTGGCCACAAATATAAGAGGGAAGGAGATTTCTAGGGATTAAATCATTCGAAAGGAGATATTTCGCCTATTTTTAAGCTCGAATGTTAGCCATGTCAACTGCCCAGATTTTTTTCAATAAAGACGCCAGCCTGCTTATTTCCAATTTTTTAAGAGAACAGTCCTTTACTCAATTGGGCGTTGTTGTTGACAATAATACTAAATCCCATTGCTATTCACTGGTGAAAGATGCACTTCCCACCCATTCATTAGTAGAAGTCAATGCGGGCGAAGAATCGAAAAATTTAGAGACATGCACGCAAATCTGGCAGCAATTAACCGACCTCAATTTTGATAGACATTCGTTCCTTCTTGTTATTGGAGGGGGAGTGTTGGGCGATATGGCCGGATTTTGTGCCGCCACTTACAAGAGGGGGATCAACTTCGCATTGGTGCCAACGACACTACTGGCACAAGTAGATGCAAGCGTAGGCGGTAAACTGGGCATTGATTTTCTCCATTTTAAAAATCAAATCGGGGTTTTTCAGGTGCCAGTTGCAACACTAATAAGTTCTTCTTTTCTAAAGACTTTGCCCGAGCGAGAGCTTCGCTCTGGGTTTGCCGAAGTGATTAAACACTGCATTATTGCAGACAAAGAAATGTGGGATAGCATCTCAAGAAAAACACTGCTTGAGCAAGATTGGGATCTGCTGATTGCCCATTCTGTAAACATTAAGAAAAAGATTACCGAAGAGGATCCCCGCGAACAGGGGCTACGGAAAGTACTGAACTTTGGGCACACCATAGGCCATGCCCTTGAAACCCATTATTTAGCGATAGACATGCGTATCTTCCATGGGGAAGCTATTGCAATGGGGATGATCATGGAGGGCTTCATCGCTAGCGAGAAAGGCTTACTTTCGGAAGTCGAGTTAACTTCGATCTGCCGTTTTATAAGCAGCATCTTCTCGAAGACCAATCAGCCATTTAACCACGCCCAGGTAGAAGGGCTGATGACGCAAGACAAGAAAAATAAAGGTGATAAAATACTAATGGCACTACCAAACGGGCTCGGACAAGCCGTATGGGATCAAGCGGTTGGCGTTGCAGAAATTAAAAATGCGTTTGAGTACTATGAAAGCCTTTGATACAAATCTTAAACGTAATGTACGTCTGAGTCGTCTTTCTTTTTGTCTTCGCTATTAAAAGCGTTCTTAATGTCGTTAGCCGCCTTAGACACAAACTCCTTCGTCTTTTTCTTACGGTCACCTGTTAAAAGCCAAGCGGCCAGCAAGGCACCACCTGCTACCCCCAATCCTAACGCAATTTTCTTCGATGTATTCATAAAAGTGTTAACTGATTATAAAATTAATTTGTTTCATCTAAACTAAAAAAAGTACATTAAAATTTAGTTTCACAATTCTAAAACGAAAAGATTACTTGACTTCATATATTTCCATCAAAGCAAACTCTGTAGTTCGAGGAACAGTCAACGAGTTATCCTCTTCCAAAAGCATTAGTAACCGGGCGCTGTTGCTACAGGCGTTAAGCAATAACCGATCGATCGTTAGCAACTTGTCGGTTGCAAGGGATACCCAACTAATGGAACGACTAGTCTCAAGCACGGACTTTGTAATTGATGTCTTGGACGCTGGAACAACAATGCGATTTCTCACCGCCTATTTTGCCCTATCCGGAAAAAATAAAATACTGACGGGAACGGATCGAATGAAGGAAAGACCGATCGCGTTGTTGGTCGATGCCTTACGAAAAATTGGTGCTTCTATCGACTACAAAGAAAGGGAAGGGTTTCCACCGATTGAAACAAAGGGCTTCAGTGGCCAGCTAGCCGACCAATTAGAAATACCAGGCAATGTGAGTAGCCAATACATCTCTGCACTAATGATGGTGGCACCTATTCTGCCAAAAGGGTTGACAATTCTTTTACAAGGAAAAATTGGCAGCATACCCTATATTCGAATGACTGCAGAACTAATGAAACAGTTTGGCGTGGAGCCTTTTTTGGATTTTGACAAAGGACTGATCAAGATTCAACATTCAGCATTCAAAAAAGCGGAAGTAGTGGTAGAAGCAGACTGGTCATCGGCCAGCTATTGGTTTGCTTTTGTTGCATTGGCGAAACAGGCTGAGCTGACTCTTCCGAGTGTGTCTGAAAAGTCTTTGCAAGGCGACATAGTGATTGTTGATATCATGGATCAGCTAGGCGTTCAAACTATTTTCAAAAACGGGAATGCGCTACTTTCTAAAAAAGAGGCCGCCAAAAATCTGACCTGGGATTTTAAAGATTGCCCCGATCTGGCACAAACCGTATTACCCGTTTGTGCGGCCAAAGGAATTTCAGGTGATTTTACTGGGTTAGAGAGCCTCCGGATAAAGGAAACAGACCGTATCGCAGCCCTACAGAGCGAGCTACGTAAAATCGGAGCTGTACTCAGCGAACCGGCAACTGGGAACTGGCGACTTGAAACAAGTAGTATTCCGACTCGGTCAATCGCTATTCAAACTTATCACGACCATCGCATGGCCATGGGTTTTGCTCCGTTGGCAACGATCCAAGACTTGAAGATTGAGTCACCCGAAGTTGTAAACAAATCATATCCTGGCTTTTGGCGAGATATGAATTCGGTAGGTTTTGAAACGACTACTCTGTGAGGGAGGCAAAATAATCAGGTGCTAATAACATTCTGCTTCCATACCAGGAAAACAACTCTCCGTCCACTAAAGTGACTTCAGAATTTGGAACAACCCGCTTTAACTCGTGGATATGCTTTTGCTTAAACGGATAAGGCTCCGAAGAAAGATAAATTAGTTCTGGCTGCATTTGCTGAAGTTGAGCATCAGAAAGGGTCGGGTATCTTGCCTCTTCCACTACGTTCACGAATCCGATCTTGGAAAGCATGCTATCGATAAATGTGCCTTTACCTGCCGCCATCCACGGTTGGCGCCAAATAAGGTATAGAACACGTGTGGGCTTTTTCTTGGGCAACCTTTCAAACCTTGCCTCAATCTCTTTTCGAAGGGAATTGGCCGGGTCAATCCTGTCGGTCAACGTGCCAACTTCTTCAATCATTCGAAGTGCCTGCTCATAAGAGGATACATCGCTTACCCAAACCGGGTACTTTGTCTGTAAAACAGAGATTCCAGACACGTAATTCTCCTCCTTATTTCCAATGATCAAATCGGGCCTAAGCTGATCGATTATTTCGAATTTGAAGTTCTTAGTGCCTCCAATCTTTTGTAAACTATTGTGCCATTGCGGTGGGTGAACACAAAACTTTGTAATGCCTACAACTCTGCCAGACAACCCCAAATAAAACAAAAGTTCCGTCTGAGACGGAACTAAAGATATGATGCGTTTTGGTGGATAAACCACTTCGACTTCGCGAAGTAAATGGTCGATAAAAACCATACCTAATCTCTTGTAACAAAATAGCGATACTACTAAATTGACTAGCCACTTTTTGTGTCGAAGCAGTTACAGAAACCTGATTCAACTCAAACTTAAGTTTTTCATCTAACACTTTCAACCCAGATTTTGCAGTCGCTGCAAAATCTGCCAGAAGAGCCGAAGAGTAATGACGGTACCGTCAGTATTCTCGGGATTAACCTCCTACGAGTCTGAAACGACTGTAGGAGTAATTAGACATGACCAAAATGCTATGCATTTTGTATCAGCCGAAGGCAAATTTTGGTATTGCAAAATTTGGGGTTAACAGTTTTCATTGTGTGTTTTTTTGTTGTTGGTTAGCCATTGAAAAGTAGACCCCACCAGAAAACCAGAGGGTCGCAGTTGTTTCAATACAATAGAGTGTAAGATTTTTCTGTCCGACTAGGTAAACGGCTGGCTTCCCTTTTCACAAAGGTTAAAAAAGTAAAAAAACGCCATTTTACCGAATATAGCGGTAGTCAAAATTTGGCTTTACTTGTAATAGAACCTCATAAATCAGGTTAATTACACTCTCAACATCGGCTTTATGGACGGTCTCCACTGTGGTGTGCATATACTTTAAGGGTAAAGAAATGAGCGCTGAGGCAACTCCTTCAGCAGAATACGCAAATGAATCCGTATCTGTGCCTGTAGACCTCGACACTGCTTGGCGCTGGAAGGCAATTTTCTTCTTTTCGGCAGTCTGGGTAATCATCTTGAGCACATTATTCTGCACGGCTGGGCCGATACACACAACTGGACCCAAACCACACTTTAAATTGCCGCTCTCCTTCTTGTTATACATGGGCGACTGGGTATCATGGGTAACATCGGTACAAATGGCCAAATCAGGCTTTATTTTGCGCGAAATCATTTCAGCCCCTCTTAACCCGATTTCTTCCTGAACGGCATTGACCACATAAAGCCCAAAAGGGAGTTTCTTCTTGTTTTCACTCAACCTCCTTGTTACTTCTGCAATCATAAATCCGCCCATACGATTGTCCAGAGCGCGGCCAACCAGATAATTCTTATTGAGCTCCATTAAGTCCGCTTCAAAAGTGATGACAGTGCCCACATGAATACCCATCGACTCTACTTCCTTTTTATTAGCGGCACCACAATCGATGAAAATATTCTTCAAACTTGGCGCTTCTTCTTTACCTGCATCACGCACGTGAATGGCCGGCCAGCCGAATACACCTTTTACAATTCCCTTTTCAGTGTGAATGTTAACTCTCATACTGGGCGCTATCTGATGATCCGAACCTCCATTTCTTCGGACGTAGATATACCCATCATCAGTGATATAATTAACAAACCAGCTGATCTCATCGGCATGCGCCTCGATCACCACTTTATAAGATGCTTTAGGATTGACAATACCCACGGCCGTTCCATACACGTCAATCATAAAGTCATTTATATATGGCTTGATATAGTCAAGCCATATCTGTTGGCCCGAAGATTCAAAGCCTGTGGGTGATGCATTATTGAGATACTCGTAGAGGAATTGCTTACTTTTTTTGTCCATGAATTGGCTTATTTAAACTCAAATTTATGGAAATTTGGAATGCCATATAGAAAATTGATTTTCACAACGACTTCAAAAAAACAGGAAATTTGAACTACCTTCGAAACATGGAAGCAATTATCAGACCTCCTCGCACGGCTATGGAAGTTTTCAAACTACTTCCTGAGGGGTCCTTGGTGGAGGTAATAGAAAACAATCTTTATATGTCACCTACTCCCATCACCCCCCATCAGCGAATGGTTCGCAAGCTGCTTGTAAAATTAGACGCATGGATTGAGGAGAAAAGTCTCGGTGAAGTCTTTATTGCGCCTTTTGACGTTTATCTTGATGAGCATACTAATGCGGTACAACCTGATATTATTTATGTGTCCAATGAAAATTCAACTATCGTTGACGAAGAAAGTACGATTCACGGTGTACCCGACCTGTTGATCGAAATACTTTCTCCGGGCAATCGGAACTACGATTTAGAAATAAAGAAAAACCTATACGAAAAATTTGGAGTGAAGGAATATTGGGCAATCGATCCCCTAACTAAAGAAGTACTGGGCTACTTTTTGATTGATGGAAAGTATCTTGATGCTGAAATACTGAAAGGAAAAATCGCCAGTAAACTCTTGTCAAAAACATTCATTTTTTAAACGAGTCTAATTTGTTTTCTCCCCTATTTGGGAAAGCGAATAGTTAAATTTTATTGAGTGTAAAATGAAGTTTGCAAAATAAGAATCAATTCTTCTTATAAAAAGTAAATTCACCTCCTTCATTTTATCAATTTAGTTTCACTCTATAACTCGTACTCCTTCCTCCGCCTTCTTCTTTCTCTAGCATCTTGGCTTGTATCAAACTTTGTATGTCGCGCAGTGCGGTGTCAGGCGAACTCTTGGTGATCTTCGCCCATTTGGAAGAGGTGAGCTTGCCTTCAAAGCCATCCATGAGTTTGTTGAGCATGGTGCGTTGGCGATCATTTAGGGCAACGGTGCGATGCTTTTCCCAAAAGGTTGCTTTGTTCATCACGCTCGCCACGTTTTCGGTAGAGGCAGAGAGGGCGCGACCGAAGCAATCAAGGAACCAGAGCAGCCAGCCCGTTATATCTACTGTGCCGCGTTGCGTTTTCTCCAGGCAATCGTAATACGCCTTGCGCTCTTGTTGTATTTGTGCCGACATGCTGTAGAAGCGCTGCTTCGATTGATCGGAGCGCGAAAGTTGCATATCGGCTATGGCGCGGGCAATGCGGCCATTGCCATCGTCAAACGGATGTATAGTAATGAACCACAAGTGTGCTATCGCTGCTTTCAATATCGAATCTATTTCTTCTGAGCTATTAAACCATTTTAAGAATTTTTTCATTTCGCTCTCCAATCGGGTGGCTTCGGGTGCTTCGAAGTGTACGCGCTCTTTACCCATCGCACCTGACACTACTTGCATGGGGTCGCCTTCGGCATTGCGCCAAGCCGCCACTTGTATTTTATGCAGGCCGCTTCTGCCTACAGGAAATAATGACGAATGCCAACCAAACAACCGCTCTTCGGTGAGGGGCTTGTCGTGCTTTTGAGTAGCATCGAGCATCATCTCTACTACTCCATCTACATCTCGAGTCGTCAAAACCAGTCCGGGCACTTTCATGCCCAGCTTGCGCGCGACAGAGGAACGCACTTGATCCATCGGTAACTTCTCGCCTTCTATCTCGCTTGACTTCACGACATCTAATATCAAATTGCCCAGCGATGCCTCTGCCTGCAATTGAAAGCCCAATCCCTCTAGCTTGCCCAATAGTCGACCTTGGTTGTGCCTAACTGTGGCCAGTGGATGCACGAGTTTATCATGCTGCCACGTAAAGTCAGGCCAGGTCTTTAATAGATGGATGTGTTTAGACATTCTCCGCAGATTATGCGGTAAATATAAATGAGGCTGCGGAGATTAGCAAGTTAATCTCCGCAAATTATGCGGATATTAAGAGGGGTATTCTCCGCATGATATCTTACAATGGAATATTCCCGTGCTTCTTTTTGGGCAATACGGCCACTTTGTCCTCCAGCATTTGAAATGCTCTAATTAGCTTCTCCCTGGTTTGGTCAGGAAAGATCACTTCATCTATATAACCTCGATGCGCAGCACGGTAAGGAGTGGCAAACTTGTTCGTGTACTCATCAACCTTTTCAGCAAGCTTGGCTTTCGGATCTGTCGCTTCGGAAATCTCCTTTTTAAATATGATCTCTGCAGCACCCTGCGCTCCCATCACAGCAATTTCGGCAGTAGGCCAGGCATAGTTCATATCAGCACCGATGTGTTTTGAATTCATGACGTCATAAGCTCCACCATATGCTTTTCGTGTAATAACAGTGACACGTGGAACGGTAGCTTCACTAAACGCATAGAGCAACTTAGCTCCATTCGTGATGATCGCGTTCCATTCCTGATCAGTACCGGGGAGAAATCCGGGCACATCTTCCAATACCAACAAGGGGATATTAAAACTATCGCAGAAGCGAACGAATCGAGCGGCCTTAACACTAGAATCAATATCCAAAACACCTGCCAGACAAGCTGGTTGATTGCCTACTATGCCAATACTTCTCCCTGCCAATCGAGCAAAACCGACAACAATATTCTCAGCGAAATTTTTGTGCACCTCCAAAAAAGAATCCGCATCTACAATGCCGGTTATGACCTCACGCATGTCGTAGGGTTGATTGGGGTTTTCGGGAATGATAGTATTTAACGAAGGTCTTTTTTCGTCTTTGCCAGCGTACGCCAACCTGGGAGCTTCGTTTTCACAATTTTGTGGGATGTAGCTAAAGAGCTGCTTGATTTGGTTCAAGCATTCTACTTCATTGGCGCAGGCAAAATGAGTTACCCCGCTTTTAGTACTATGGGTACTTGCGCCCCCCAATTCTTCTGCAGTTACGGTTTCGTGCGTTACTGTCTTTACCACGTTAGGGCCTGTCACAAACATGAAAGAGGTCTTTTCCACCATAAAGATGAAATCGGTCATAGCAGGTGAGTAAACGGCTCCGCCAGCACAAGGCCCCATGATAGCTGAAATCTGCGGGACAACCCCCGAGGCCATTACGTTGCGATAAAAAATATCTGCATACCCACCCAGCGAAACCACCCCCTCTTGGATGCGCGCGCCACCAGAATCATTCAATCCAATAACAGGAGCTCCATTTTTCATGGCTAAATCCATCACCTTTACAATCTTCTCCGCATACGTCTCGGACAATGATCCTCCAAAAACAGTAAAATCCTGGGAAAAGATGTAGACCAACCTACCGCCAATGGTTCCATAGCCAGTTACAACTCCATCCCCCAAATAATGCTCTTTATCCAACCCAAAGTCATTGCACCTATGCATCACAAACTTCCCCAACTCTTCAAATGACCCTTCATCCAATAAAAGCATTACTCTTTCACGCGCTGAAAGTTTCCCTCGAGAATGCTGCTGCTCAATTCTTTTCTCACCTCCTCCTAATAAAGCTTCTGCATTTTTGCGTTTGAACTCGTTGTTTTTCTCTTCTAAGGATTTATTCGCCATTTTAAGGAAGTTTTGATTTTCTGTAAACCTCCCGAAATATAGTTAATGTATATTTCGTACTCAATAATAAATGCCAGAGAAAAGGATTGCCATAATCGACCTTGGAACCAACACATTCAATCTGCTGATTGCAGAAAAAAGAATGGGAAGATTTGTGACCCTACGCCAGGAACGAATCGCAGCCAGAATGGGCGTGGGTGGAATCAACGATGGATTTATCACGAGTGAAGCCATCGAACGGGTATTGAGTGCACTAAAAAAGTTTAAACTGACGATAGAAAATTGGCAAGTAACCCAAGTAACCGCTTTTGGTACCAGCGCACTGCGCAGCGCCAAAAATGGCGGTGAGCTAACTGAAAAAATCCTCATCGAAACAGGCATCACGGTAAGAATAATTTCTGGTGAGGAAGAGGCTGAACTCATCTACCTAGGAGTGCGTACCGCTGTAGCGATGGGTGTATCCAAATCATTAATTGTGGATATTGGAGGTGGTAGTGTCGAATTTATCATAGCCAACGCTGACGAGATGTTTTGGAAAAAAAGTGTGGAGATTGGAGGCCAACGTCTTATTGAAAAATTTCAGCACCATGATCCTATACTTCCGGAGGAAAGAGCACAGATCAACGAGTATCTTGAGGTACAACTTACTCCTTTACTTAGTCAGCTAAAGAAGCATCTACCCGAAACGCTTGTTGGCTCATCAGGTTCGTTCGATACGCTAAGCGAAATATATTGCCACAAGCAAGGGTTGCCTTTTCCCAAAGAGCCGGAAACCCCACTAACCATTGCAGGCTTTGAAACAATCTTCGATGAACTGCTATATAAACCAAGAAGAGAACGACTGGCTATTCCCGGCATGATCGAGATGAGAGTAGATATGATTGTGGTTGCCTCCTGTCTCATTCAATTTCTCTTGAAAAAACACCTCTTCAAATCAATCCGGGTTTCTGCCTATTCCCTGAAAGAAGGTGTGCTTGCCAGTAGCGACTAGTTTTAACAACTCATTAACGGTCTCTTTAAAAATAATTTAGAATTGCTTCGAAAATATATTCTACTTTTGAAAAAAAATAAATCTTATGAACGTAAAGAAACGTACTCTGATAGGTTGTGGAATCTTTGTTGCACTTCTCCTTTTCTTTTATGCATGCAAATCGAAAACAGAAACAACCAAGCCTGACGCAACACCAGTTGCTGTTCTGAATGGAACTGGAGATGTGTATCTGGTTGATACCCTAACCAGTGTTATTGAGTGGATTGGGGCTACGCCCGGTAACTACCAACACAATGGAACGATCCGCTTGAGTGCAGGACAGTTTACCGTTAGCAACAATCAATTAACCAGTGGGAATTTTAAAATCAACATCAACTCGATCACAAACCTTGACCAAACCGGAAAAGACAAAACCAATCTTGAAGGCCATTTGAAAAATGAAGATTTTTTCGAAGTCGAAAAGTTTCCCTTCGGCAGCTTTGAAATTACGGGCATTCGCTCAGATAGCACCGGAGAAAAAATAGTAGGCAATCTGACATTAAAAGAAAAGACGAACTCTATCGAAATTCCGGCAAAGATAAAGATCGATGAAAACAACGTTCGCGCTGAAACACCTACTTTCACTATCGACCGTACCAAGTGGGGCATCGTCTACAATTCTGGGATCATTGGAACGATCAAAGACGATTTGATCAATGATGAGATTTCGCTCAAGCTCAAGATTGTTGCTTCCAAAAGCCAACCATAATGCCTTTGCTAGAACCAGGCGGTCAGACTGGCCGTTAATAATGAACTGGTCCCGGTCGGGTTAGCGTTTTCGTCTTGATACAGATTATCAGGTGAAAAGAATTGACGCCCTTCCAAACGGAATAGCGCGTTGTGATTAGCCTGATAATTGAAGCAGAGGCCCGTGCTGTACGATCTAAAACCATCAATACCGGTGATCGGCAATTGATGGACGCCCGAATCGCTGTAATATTCGATTCGCCCTGAAAGCGAAAGCGTTTCAGTAAAATGATAGCGACCTATGAAGTTTGCGGTCCACCAGTTCTTAGTAGAGGCATTGTTCCTTTCTTGAAGCCCGATGTAAACACATGAGGTAGCATCAAATTTGTCATTGGCTTTGTATATCCAATACAAATCAGTGAAGTACCGCATCCGAAAGTCAGGATTTTGAGCCGTTTTATTGCCTCCCACATAGGTATCCCAATTGAACAACATTTTTTTATTGGGCCGAAACTCTACTTGCGTTCCAATGGCTTTGTTCTTGTCGTTCGATTGAATGACTTGCCAACCATTGAGCAAATACAAATAAGCCGTCCATTTCGAATTTAGAGGAACACTTACCTTAATCCCAGTCAAATAGTAGGGAACATTCTCGGGTGCGAAAGAACGTGTGTACATCAAATGATCTTTGGAAATAGCACTTTCGTTGGTATAAGGTGATCCCAATACGCCAACGTCCATCCATATATTTCGCTTGGCCGAAAGCCTCAGGCCGACACTTGCTTCGATAATGTTCTTTAGAGTGCCAGCCTCAGCAGCATAGTTTGAATTCACATAGGTTCCGAATCCAGGAACAAAGCGTGCTCGAAAATTGGTCGCACGGTAGCGCAAATCGATATAGGCAAAATTCACATTCATCTCGTCATGACGATTTGAAGAAACGAAGTACGGATTACTACCGCTCGCTGGTCTGCTGAAGTTGTAGCCATAATAAGTATCAATGTAGCCCCCTACCGCCAAATGGCCAATCACAGTCGACTCTAGCGTGTCCATCGTAGCGGTATTTACTATTTGACCCGCACTTGATAAAGAGATGGAGCACAAAATCAAAAATAATTTGAAGCGCATTAATTTTTTTCTACACAAAGAACAAAACAATATTAGTAGAAAAAAAGCCCTGAAAAATTCAGGGCTTTTGGTTACAGACCGTTGATTTGTTTATCCTTCGGGTACTTTACCTCAAATTTATACACCAGCTTTCTGGTTTCGCTTGGTTTCATCTCCATTTCCCAAACCAATTTGCCTGTGTTCTTATTAAATTTTGCGCCACCCAGGTCTTGAGTACTTACTTCAATTTGGGTGTTTTGTGACACAGGTATTTGATCTTCAACGATCACTTTAATACTCTCTCCTTTGGTATTTCGAATGGATATTTCATAGGCGTAACTTTCCTTTTTATTGGAGCCCATGAAGCTGCGCGAAGTAAGATCTTTCAGTTTTTCGCGTTTCACCACGATTCGTTTGTCACGCCCAAGCGAAACTGAAAGTGTGTCTTTGATGTTATTCGGATCAATAAATGATTTGCCGACAAAAGTGCCTTCAAAGAATATATTGGCTTCACCAGGTAATAGATTAAATTCTTCCCAACCCGTTGCTCTTGCCAACAAAAACGCATCGTTATCCAATTTAGGCGCCACCGAATACGTGTAGTCAGACTTCATTTCGTAATTGCGGATATCCACAGTTGTTGGCTTGGATGCAGACAATACCGAATAAGGAAGGGAAATATCAAATTCGGTATTGAGCGTGGTTTGAATTGTTGAGACATAGTCTGCCACCGACTCTGCAGCAGGAGCAGCCAGGGAGACCATTTCTTCCTTTTCGTCCATGTTTGCTGCTCTGGACACCGCACCCATTGATTTGTACTTTCTGCGTTCTAACCCATAAGCAATCGGCTGATAAAAATCCAAATACCAGGAACTCAATTCAGGCTTTAACCCGCTTTGGTTAGGATTTGCCGTTGACAGTTTCAACTTCACACTCTTCCATTCTTCTCCCGTACTTTGAAAAACGTTGGCTTTGTAGCTCAATTGCAACGGACTTTTCGTGTTCATCGCTCTCACGTTATAGACGGGATACCATCCGGCATTGGCCACCACATAGTTGACATCTAAATCAACGGAGGTAGCAGCCTCTGCAGAAATACTCACTACAATTTCGCTGGTGTTGCGGCCATACATTTCATTCTGACTATTGATTTGGTTATTCAGCTTCGCTATCCGCTCATTGATTTTCTTGATCTTGTCGTCTTGCTTCATTCGCGAAGTAACGATATCACCTAAGCGACTTCTGTAAAAATCCGCCATTGCTTTTAGCTCAGCTACCGTCAGGTTTTGAGTAGTCCCCCCGATCTTTTGATTACTCAATAACATCTGCTCCTCCTTACTCAGAATTTCCTTCTGACTTTGCTCCAACTGCAATTGTTTTTGCAGTTGTTCCACAGAGTCCTTTAATGCCTTCAGACTTTTGGGCATATTCAACTCGCTCAGATAATTTTGCTGATGGCTAATACCTAGAATAATAAAGCTCCCTTTTCCCGTTACCTGAATGCTTTCCGGATCGAGTTGAGAGGTAAGTCCGCGCACTATCAAATTAACTCTTCCCGGCTCAATGCGGGTCTTGACTTCGCGGGTAACTTGTGCTTTGTTTAAAAAAACGGTGACGTCTGTGATCTTGGAGTCGACATTCTTCTCATTTTGCCCCATCGCGACCAGCGCACTTACTGACAAGGCGGTGGCTAAAAGTTGGTTCTTCATATAGATTTTCATTTGTTTGGGGTAAGATGCGACAACGATCAAATTTCCATAATTCGAACGATAATTTTATCAAAACCTTGCAAATTGCCATCAATCCGATTTCTCCTCAACGCTATGCCTAACGATCCCATTTTTAAGTACCAACCCCTATGGCAATTTGCCTACGCTGTCTTTACCAAAATCAACTGCCCGGATGAAGAAGCAAGATTAGCTGCTGATGTTTTGTTAAGCGCTGATTTACGGGGCATCGAGTCACATGGCTTGGCACGGTTATCTGGCTACGTGCGTTTGTGGGAAGCCAAGCGAATCAACAGCACACCTAAAACCAAAATTGTTCATGCCAGAGCAAGCACCGCGGTATTGGATGGCGATGGTGGCCTGGGACTAGTGGTAGCTCCAAAGGCAATGGAGATCGCTATCGAAAAAGCAAACAATGTGGGCACTGGCTGGGTGGCCGTAAAAAATTCAAACCATTTCGGCATTGCAGCCTACCATGCGATGATGGCCTTGCCTCACGACATGATTGGCATTGCGATGACGAACGCCAGTCCTTTGGTAGCTCCAACTTTTTCAGTTGAAAGGTTATTGGGTACTAATCCAATTTGTGTGGCTATCCCTGCCGGAAGTCAACCGCATTTCGTAGCTGATTTTGCAACAACAACGGCAGCGAATGGCAAACTGGAAATCCTTCAACGAAAAAATAAAGAAGCCCCGCTAGGCTGGATTCAAAAAAAAGATGGCAGCCCGTCCACCAATCCAAATGAACTAAAAGACGGTGGTGCGTTGGTTCCGCTGGGCAGCGATCGCGAACATGGCAGCCACAAGGGTTTTAGTTTGGGTGCCTGGGTAGATATCTTTTCTGCAGTGCTAAGCGGTGCGAATTATGGCCCATGGGTTCCACCTTTTGTTAGTTTTCTTTCTCCTCCGGCCGACCCTGTTGGGGAAGGTATCGGTCATTTTTTTGGCGCCATGCGTGTTGATGCCTTTCGCCCAGCGGATGATTTCAAATTTCACATGGACAAATGGATCACCCGCTTTCGTGAGGCGAAAACAATTGAAGGGCATCCCAAGATGATTATCCCCGGAGACCCAGAACGTGAAAGTGAAGTCACGCGGATGAAAGACGGAATTCCGCTCAATTCAAAAGTGGTAGAAGACCTACAGGTGCTAGCTAAGAAATTGGGAGTAGAATTTCCGGACTAGAAAGAAAAGAATACACGAAAAACCCAAGGTGAAGCAAAAGCTCTTTCACTTTGACTGTAGAGGACATCATACAAAGCCATGGCGTTGATTGCTCCTCTATTTCCAAGTGGTTGTGAGTAGCCCAGACCTAGTAGCATTCTATTGAAAATCCTTCTCTGATCGCTATTAATGAAAGTAGGTGTAGAAATCAAGTTATACTCTCCGTAAGCAAAAAGCTGATCAAAATTATATCTAGCAAACGGGCTAATGCCATATTGCGTGAGAGTTACTTTGGGTCGGTCAAAACTGGTTTGCTGCCAGTTGATGCCGGTACCAACAGAAAATTTCGGATTTACCATATATCCAACAATCGGATTGAGAGCATAAAAAAAATAGGAATAGCCAAAGCCGTCTGTTCCAGAATTAAGTCCAAAACCTCCACCGAAATAAAGCCTATCTTTTAATTTCGGCTTCTCTCCTTCTTCTATTTCTCTCTGAGAAATGCCCAACAGCGGCAAACCTATCAACAATACAACAACTAAATTTTTCATGCGTGGTTTAATCTTCTTCTTGAATAATGAAAATATCTTCGGTCTCTTTTTTCATCAGGTACTTTTCACGAGCAAATTTTTCCAATAATTCCCTGTCAGTCATTAACTCGTGTCGGTCCTTCTCTACATCGGCAATCTTTTCCTGGTAATACGCTTTTTCCCGATCGAGGTTTCGCAGTTTGGCACCCAATTTAAAACGCGAGATCAAATCATTGGAGTCCAAGAAAAGCATCCAGACAAGGAAGCAAAGACCTGTAACAATATAAAAATTACGAAAGGCGGGCGGCAATTTCTTCAACATCGCTTAAAAAATGGTTGTACGAAGATAGGGAAATTTTAGAAATGCGAAAAACCCAAATCCAAATGCCAGCCTGCTTCCCTTTTTTTCCGAAGCAATAAAAAAGCCGAGGATACCCCCGGCTTCAATAGTTAAAAGAGGATCTTTTCTAAAACTTCTTCCCGGGGAAATAGGCTACCTCACCCAACTCCTCTTCAATACGAATCAGTTGATTGTATTTCGCCATACGATCCGAACGTGAGGCAGAACCCGTTTTGATCTGGCCACAGTTCAAGGCAACAGCCAAGTCAGCAATAGTGTTGTCTTCTGTTTCACCGGAGCGGTGGCTCATAATGCTCTTGTAGGAATTACGTTTTGCCAGGTTCACCGCGTCAATAGTCTCTGTCAACGAACCGATCTGATTTACTTTAATCAAGATCGCATTGCCGACACCTTTATCAATACCCTGTTGCAAACGTTTTACGTTGGTTACAAATAAATCATCACCCACCAACTGAACACTCTTACCTACATTGTCAGTAAGAGCTTTCCAGCCAGCCCAATCATCTTCAGCTAATCCATCTTCAATGGAAATAATTGGATATTTCTTCGTCCAATTCGTCCAGTACTCTGCCATCTCCAATGGCTTCAATTTTTTACCTGAAGATTTTTTGAATGTATATGTTTTGGTTTTGCTGTCGTAAAATTCAGAAGCAGCGGGATCCAAAGCAATCATCACATCAGAACCAGGTTTGAAACCAGCCTTCTCAATCGCTTTCAGGACAATCTCTATGGCTGCTTCGTTTGATTTGATGTTGGGTGCAAAACCACCTTCGTCACCCACATTTGTAGAAAGACCTTGGTCGTGTAATACTTTTTTCAACGTATGGAAAATCTCAGCTCCCATGCGCAACGCTTCCGAGAACGTCTTTGCACCTACCGGCATCACCATGAACTCTTGAAAGTCGATCGAGTTATCGGCATGGCTTCCACCATTTAAAATATTCATCATAGGAACAGGAAGCGTGTTGGCATTTACGCCACCAATATAACGGTACAACGACTGACCTGCCTCCATGGCGGCAGCTTTTGCTACAGCCAACGAAACTCCTAAGATGGCATTCGCGCCCAACTTGCCTTTGTTAGGCGTGTCATCTAATTCGATCATGATCTTGTCGATGAGCGATTGATCCATCACCGGGAAACCCACCACCTCAGCAGCGATCTTCGTGTTTACGTTGTTCACCGCCTTCAATACGCCTTTGCCCATGTATTTTTTCGCATCGCCATCGCGGAGCTCTACTGCCTCATGCGAACCGGTAGATGCCCCCGAAGGTACTGCCGCGCGACCAAACGCACCCGACTCGGTGAAAACATCTACTTCTACTGTTGGATTGCCACGGCTATCAAGTATTTGACGGGCGTGGATGCTTTCGATTAAACTCATTTTGATTTAGGATTTAAGATGTTAGATTTATTTTTTACCACTAAGGCTCGAAGACACTAAGTTAGTTTTCACTTTATTTTGTAGCCAATGCCAAATTGTATTGTTCTGTTATACTCATCCCACGACTTTGTCATCGGATCTAGAGTGATGCCATTAAAAGTTAAATTAAAATCAGTAATGCTTCTAGCAGGAGTGATTCCAAGGTAGTATCTACCAATGAGGGAGAATTGCTTTGATAGATTAATTCTAAATCCACTTGACAAACCAAAATCAAAACTGTTATTGACCTTAAATCTGATGTCTGAGGATTGAAAGAACCCAGTCGTTACACCCAAATCAAAATCAACTACTTTGAAAGGGGAAAATGTAGCAAATACTGGCAGCTCTAAATAGTTGTCAGAAAAATACGCTCCGCCTCTTTTTGAAAATTGTAGTTCCGGTGTGATAGAAAATTTCCTCAATAACGGCAGCTTAACAAAAGCACCGAGAAAATAACCATTTCCATTAGAAGATTCGTTTGTAGAGGGTCCAACAAAGTAATCAACCTTAGTGACATAAATGTTACTGTTGTACCCAGCTTTAACACCAAAAGAAACTTGTGCTTGGGAAGCAAAAAAACAAACCGCTAGAATAAGTCCAAGGATGTATTTTTTCATCTATTGATCTTTCTTCATGTCCTTAATTTTCATCAACATCTTTTTCAAGTAAGAGATGTCCTGCCCATCCTTGTCTCTATTTGCACTTGTCTTCTCTTTCAATAAATCTGCCGCGTTCAGCACTTTGATGGTAACCCCGTTGTATTCACCCTCATCGGCTTTGTCATAACAGTTATCAAAATCCTTTTCTTTAAAAAGCTTTAAATTGTGAAGCAGGTCAATCTTAAAATCAGACTCCAATAAATTGAAGATGCTCATGCCTGGCACTAACTGAGTAGTCGATCTCAAGGCTTTTGCTTCTGGAAAACCTGTGCTGATCAATGCGTCTTTAAGTCGTAGCATGTTTTCTGGAGTGTTTTTAATCCATAGATCAATATCACCAGTGGCGCGCGGAAACCCGTGAAAAGCCATAGCAAACCCGCCTATTAAAATGAACTCAACATTTCCTTGTTTCAGGTTCTTAAGCAATTTACCTATTTCAATAGGGTTCATATTTTTTTTAGGAACATTACGTGGATTGGAATTATACAGATTCCAAGCCAGCTCATTGATGGTAAATAGCGTTTTGATGTAAGGCGATGTACCCATTTTTGTTCCATCAATTTTAGTTGGCGATCATCTTCAAAAACTCGTCAAACAAATACCTCGAATCATGTGGCCCGGGCGATGCTTCTGGATGATATTGCACCGAGAACGCTTTCTTGTTTTTCAACCGAATGCCCATGATCGTTTTATCGTTCAAATGAATGTGCGTAACTTCTACATTTGGATGCTTATCTAAATCTTTGTCACTTACAGCAAAGCCGTGATTTTGAGATGTCATCTCGCCCAAACCTGAAATTAAATTTTTCACTGGATGATTCAATCCACGATGCCCGTGATGCATCTTAAATGTTGTGAGACAGGCAGCCAATGCCAACAACTGATGCCCGAGGCAAATGCCAAACACAGGCTTGTCAGCATCTAAAATGTCTTTTACTGTTTTGATAGCATAGTCCATCACCGAAGGGTCGCCCGGGCCGTTAGAAATGAAATAGCCGTTTGGTTTCCACACTTCCATTTCCTGGTAAGTCGTTTTTGCCGGAAACACCTGCACGTAGCAACCTCTTTCGGCCAGACACTTCACAATATTGTTTTTAATACCCACATCCAGTGCCGCAATCTTAATCGGTGCATTTGAATCGCCAGCAAAGTAGGGTTGTTTTGTACTTACCACAGAAGACAATTCAAGCCCATCCATTGATGGCACTTTTTTCAATTCTTCCTTCAATTGTTCGGGTGTAAGCTCAGAGGAAATGATCGCATTCATCGCTCCCTTACTTCTTATGTGCCGCACCAACTTGCGCGTATCAATGTCTGCAATTCCAACTACGCCATGCTTTTCCAGGTAAGTCTGTAAGCTCTCTTTGGCTGTCTTTCGGCTGAATTCTTTTGAGAATTCATTAATCACTATACCTTGAATTTTGGGTGAACCCGATTCATTGTCTTCAACCACGGTGCCATAGTTGCCAATATGAGCCGAAGTATTGACTACGATTTGGCCGTGGTACGAGGGGTCTGTATAAATTTCCTGGTAGCCAGTCATGCCCGTGTTGAAACAGATTTCCCCACCGCTGGTTCCTTTTTTACCGATGGCCTTCCCTTCCACAAGGAGGCCGTCTGCTAAGAGTAAATATGCTTTTCCGTTCAAGAGAATAGAGTTAAATGGTTGACAAAAATACTTTTGTTATTGAATCAGTGATCAAGGTCGAGGTTAATTCTTTCCGCATTCGTTCAAAAAAGGGCAATAAAAAAGGGATCGAACGATGTCCAATCCCTTTTTCTATGTTTTTTGAAATCACTATTCGTCTTTTTTAGACTTTCCTGCCTTGCCGGCAGGCAGGTTAGCTGCTTTTTTGGGCTTTGCCTCAGTTGCTTCCGATACTACTTGAGCATCTCCAACACCACCTTCATCTTTCTTTGCCTTACGGCCTCTGCGTGTCTTAGCCTTTTTCTCAGCACCGTCCTTTTTGTAGATATCGTTGAAATCGACCAATTCCATTAAGCACATGTCTGCTGCATCACCGAGACGAGCATCTCCAAGTTTAATGATACGCGTATATCCACCAGCACGGTTGGCAATACGTCCTGCTACCTCGCCAAACAAGGTCTTAATCGACTCTTTGTTTTGCAAATAAGCAAAAACTGTTCTGCGCGAATGAGTGGTGTCGTCCTTTGACTTTGTAAGCAAAGGCTCCACATATCTCTTCAAGGCTTTTGCCTTTGCAACTGTTGTTGTAATTCGCTTATGCAAGATGAGCGAAGAGGCCATGTTGGATAACAACGCATGACGATGCGCTGACTTTCTACCAAGATGGTTAATTTTTTTACCGTGTCTCATTAGTCTTCTTCCAATTTATATTTCGCAAGATCCATTCCGAATGTAAGATTCTTATCGGCCACCAATTGCTCAAGCTCAGCCAACGACTTCTTACCGAAGTTGCGGAATTTCATCATATCAGAAATGTCCAATCTCACTAAGTCCCCCAATGACTTCACCTCAGCTGCCTTTAAGCAGTTATAAGCACGTACTGAAAGATCTAAGTCATGAAGTTGTGTTTTCAACAGCTTGCGCATATGCAACATCTCTTCGTCTACTTGCTCTACTTCGCTATCCTTCGTTGTTTCTAATTCGATTGACTTGTCAGAGAACAAACGGAAATGCTGAATCAAAATAAAAGCAGCCCCTTCTAATGCTTTCTCAGGGTGAATCGAACCATCCGTTTCGATATCAATCAATAATTTCTCATAATCGGTCTTTTGCTCCACACGTGTGTTCTCCACACTGTATTTTACATTCTTTACCGGGGTGAAAATGGCATCGATCGGAATAAAACCGAAAACCTGCTCATTGGGTTTACTTTCCTCTGCAGGTAAATAACCTCTGCCCTTCTCAACTAGTAATTCGATTTCAAAATGAGCAGATTCATCTAAGTTACAGATTACATGCTCTGGATTGAGAACCTCGTAGCCTGCTGTAAACTTGGCGATATCGCCCGCTTTCAACTGCTTTTGCTTCTTGATATTAACAACCACTTTCGTGTCGTTAGATTCGCCCACTTTGCGGAAACGAACTTGTTTCAAATTCAAGATAATTTCAGCAACATCTTCCACAACGCCTTCAATTGTAGAGAACTCATGCAACACACCTGGTATTTTGATACCTGTGATCGCATAACCCTCTAACGAGGATAATAATATTCTTCTTAACGCATTGCCTATGGTCACTCCATATCCTTTTTCCAAAGGCTTGAAGGTAAAGAAGCCGTGAAAGTCGTCTGACTTCTCCATCACCACTTTCTCCGGCATTTGAAATGCTAATATTGACATACGTGATTTTAATTAAAGGTTTGACTTACTTAGAGTACAACTCGACAATCAACTGCTCGTTGATATTCTCAGGAATATCTTGACGGGGAGGAAGATTGATCAATTTTCCTTCCATTTCTTTCACATCCCACTCCAACCAGTTGTACTTCTTTGCACCCTGAATGGATAACGAATTGTTGATTGCCTCTAGTGATTTTGATTTCTCGCGCACCGCTATTACATCACCTGGACGTAAGAAAGCTGAAGGTATATTCAACACATCTCCATTTACAGTTATGTGTTTGTGTACCACCAATTGACGTGCAGCTCTGCGAGTAGGTGCAACACCTAATCTGTAAACTGTATTGTCTAAGCGTGATTCTAACATCTGTAAAAGCACCTCGCCAGTTACGCCTTTCTTAGCCGAAGCTTTGTGGAACGTATTTTCGAATTGGCGCTCTAAAATGCCATAAATGAATTTCGCTTTTTGCTTTTCAGCTAACTGCACAGCATATTCAGACTGCTTGCGTTTCTTGCCCTTGCCATGCTGGCCAGCGGGATAATTCTTCTTCGCCAACGTTTTGCTGTCGCCAAAGATAGGTTCGTTATACCTTCTGGAAATCCTTGTTTTGGGTCCGGTGTACCTTGCCATGATTTATACTTTCTTATTACTGAAATTAAACTCTTCTTTTCTTTGGAGGGCGGCAGCCATTGTGTGGCATTGGCGTAAAATCTCTAATGATGGTCACTTCAACACCAGATGCTTGGATGCTACGGATAGCAGACTCGCGCCCAGCGCCAGGTCCTTTTACAAAAACCTCTACTTTTCGAACACCTAGTTCGAATGCTTTAGTGGCTGCCTCTTGCGCAGCAACCTGTGCAGCATACGGAGTGTTTTTCTTTGAGCCTTTGAAACCCATCTTTCCAGCCGATGCCCAAGACACAACTTGTCCTGTAGTATTGGTGATGGAAATGATGATGTTATTGAAGGTGGCGCGTATATGTGCCTGACCTATGGCCTCCACATTTACTACGCGTTTCTTGCTCTTGTCCTTCTTCTTTTCAACTGCAGGTGCTGCCATACGAAAAGTATATTATTTTATTTATTAACCTTTAACTGCCTTCTTCTTGTTCGCTACTGTCTTACGCTTACCCTTACGAGTGCGTGAGTTGTTCTTTGTCTTTTGTCCACGCACAGGTAATCCTTTGCGGTGACGAAGACCTCTGTAACAACCAATGTCCATCAATCGCTTAATGCTCAACTGCACTTCCGATTTCAAGGATCCTTCAATTCTAAACTGCTCCGCGATAACGGCTCGGATGGCGTTCGATTCTTCATCGTTCCATTCCTTCACCTTCTTATCCCAGTCTACTTTTGCCTGAGTAAGTATTTTTTGGGCTGACCTACGGCCAATACCAAAAATGTACGTGAGGCTAATCTCGCCTCGTTTGTTATCCGGAATGTCAACACCAGCAATACGTGCCATAATTATCCTTGTCTTTGTTTATACCGTGGATTCTTCTTATTGATCACAAATAATTTCCCTTTGCGCCTGATGATTTTACAATCGGCACTCCGTTTTTTTATGGATGCTCTTACTTTCATAACCTATTTGTATCTAAACGTTATCCTGCCTTTTGTTAAATCATAGGGCGACATCTCCAACCGCACTTTGTCTCCAGGAAGAATGCGAATGTAATGCATCCTCATCTTTCCGGAAATGTGTGCCAATACTTCGTGACCATTTTCTAACTGTACTTTAAACATCGCATTAGATAACGCCTCTTGTATTGTTCCGTCTTGCTCTATCGACTTTTGTTTCGCCATTTAAAACTATAACTCTCTTCTATATACTCGTGTGTCGTCAAAATTTCCGTCCGATCAGGGAAGATGGCTACCATATGCTCAAAGTGAGCTGAAGGTTTCCTGTCTTGTGTTCGGATCGTCCATCCGTCCTTCTCCTGCACTACTTTCTTAGTACCCATGTTGATCATCGGCTCAATGGCAAAAACCATTCCCGCCATAATCTTGGGTCCTTTTCCTCTCTTCCCATAGTTTGGCACTTCAGGATCCTCGTGCAAACTTCTACCTACCCCATGACCAACTAACTCCCTCACCACTCCATAACCAAACTGCTCTACATATGTCTGAACAGCATGTCCAATATCACCTATTCTATTACCAACCTTTGCTTGAGCTATACCCAAATACAAAGATTCGTAAGTTCTATCCAACAACCTCAGCGCATCTTGACTAACACCTTCCAAAGGGTAAGTATAAGCAGAGTCACTGTGAAAACCCTTATATAATACACCACAGTCAATCGAGACGATGTCTTTCTCTTTCAACTCATATTCACCCGGAAAACCATGCACCACTGTATCATTAACAGAGATGCAGAGTGAAGCCGGAAATGAACCATTATAGTTCAAAAAAGAAGGCACTCCATTGTTGTCACGTATAAACTCCTCGGCAATGCTATCCAGTTTCTTCGTTTTCACACCGGGCTTTATGGCCTTCGCTACTTCCGCATGCGCCTTTCCTAAAACTTGGGCGCTTTCTTTGATAATCTGAATATCACTTTCCGTCTTATAGTGAACCATTCAACTTTAAGCCGCAGCAAACTGAGAACGTCCTTTTACTCTTCCTGATTTCATCATTCCCTCGTAGTGACGCATTAACAAATAACTTTCTATTTGTTGAAGCGTATCCAATACTACACCCACCAAAATGAGGAGTGAAGTACCACCATAGAAGTAAGCAAAGTTCTGCGTGATGCCCGCTTTCACTGCAAAAGCAGGAAGAACGGCAACAGCTGCTAACAACAATGCACCTGGTAAAGTAATCTTTGATAATATACTATCGATAAACTCAGCCGTTTGTTTACCGGGCTTTATACCCGGCACAAACCCACCATTTCTTTTCAAGTTCTCAGCAATGTCATTAGACGGCACTGTGATGGCTGTATAAAAGAATGTAAAAACGATAATCAATGAAGCAAACAGCAAGTTGTATTGCCATGATGTAAAATCTGCAAAGGTAGTACCCACATAGGCACTTACATCGCTGTCTCGCCAAATTTGTGCAACCAATGGTGGAATGAACATCAATGCTTGTGCGAAGATGATGGGCATTACACCTGCAGAATTCAATTTCAAAGGAATAAAATCACGCTTACCTCCATACAGTTTGTTACCTACGACTTGCTTCGCATATTGAACGGGTATTCTACGCACTGCTTGGGTCATTGCAATTACACCAACCACCACAAAGAATAATGCAAGTGCTTCGATGATCAACAATAATCCACCACTAAGACCCTTTGTATCGGCTTCCTGATAGATCGCTGCAGGGAAGCGAGAAACAATACCGATCATGATAAGCATACTGATACCATTACCGATACCCTTGTCTGTAATGCGCTCACCCAACCACATACAAAACATCGTTCCGGCCACAATAATCATCATGGATGAGATCGTGAAAAATAAGCCCGGATTGATAATTGCCTCCTGATTGACTGTTGCACGCAGATAACCATATGACTGAGCAGCGGTAATGAGAATCGTCAGCACACGAGTAAACTGATTTAATTTCTTTCTTCCACTATCTCCTTCTTTTTGCATTTTGGCAAAATGAGGAACTGCTACGGTCAATAATTGAACAACGATAGAAGCAGAAATGTAAGGCATAATGCCCAATGCGAAGATCGAAGCTCGGCTGAATGAGCCACCTAAAAAGGTGTTCAAGAAATCAAAAATGCCACCTTGATTGCCCGTTAATAAATTTGGATCAATACCCGGTAAAACGATATAAGATCCTAATCGGAAAATAATAAGGAAGCCCATCGTGTTAAGAATTCTAACACGTAGATCTTCGATCGCAAAAATGTTCTTTATAGTTGTAAAGAAACGCTTCATCTATTTCTTGGTTGTGGCGCTGCCGCCTGCTGTTTCAATGGCTTTCGTTGCTGTTTCAGAAAATGAATGTGCTTCCACATTTACTTTCGCGTTCAATTCTCCACGACCCAATACTTTTACTCTATCTTTTTTTCCAACAATTCCATTGTCGATCATCAACTGAATGCTCAATGAAGAGGCACTTGTCTTTTTTGCCAATTCTTCTAAGGCATCCAAATTGATTGCTTTGAAGGTGATTTTGTTGTTATTCTTAAAACCAAATTTTGGTACGCGTCTCTGTAGTGGCATCTGTCCACCTTCGAAACCACTTTTCTTACTATTACCAGAACGAGACTGCGCTCCTTTGTGACCACGACCTGCGGTGCTACCGCCAGAACCTTGTCCGCGACCCAATCTTTTATTTGTTCTTACCGATCCTTCGGCCGGCTTAAGTGTGTGCAGTTTCATGTGTTTCTAAATATTTTTAATGGTCACATGGAATGGACTAAACGATGTTGCGCTTTGAACGAAACTTGTATGCGACCATTTCATCTTATAATTCTGTTACGCTCACTAAATGACTAACTTTTTTTACCATACCCTGTATCTGCGGAGTGTACTCCACTTCTACAGACTTATTGATCCTGCCTAAACCCAACGACTGAATAGTGCGCTGTTGCGTATCAGGTCTCTTGATCATGCTACGGGTCTGGGTGATTTTAACTTTTGCCATGGGTATTAACCGTTAAAAACTTTTGATAAAGAAACACCACGATTTCTTGCGATGGTTTGAGGATCGCGCATCGTTGTCAACGCCTTGAAAGTTGCCTTCACCACGTTGTGTGGATTGGATGAACCTTTCGATTTTGCCAACACATTATGCACTCCCGCGCTTTCCAAAACCGCACGCATCGCACCACCTGCAATTACACCTGTACCTGGTGAGGCTGGCTTCAAAAGAACAAATCCACCACCAAACTTGCCAAGTGACTCATGTGGAACTGTGCCTTTAATTATCGGTACTTTTACCAAGTGCTTTTTTGCGTCATCTATTCCTTTTGTAATGGCGTCAGTTACCTCATTAGCTTTACCTAATCCGTAACCTACTACTCCATTTCCATCGCCTACCACCACAATGGCGGCGAAACTAAATCTTCTACCACCTTTCACCACTTTGGCTACACGCTGGATTGCAACCACCTTTTCTTTAAGGTCGATTTCACTGGCTTTTACTGTGCTGACGTTACTTTGTGTCATGCTATTAAAAATTTAAGCCTCCCTCTCTGGCACCTTCGGCCAAAGCTTTAATGTTACCGTGATATAAATAACCGTTGCGGTCAAATACGATGTCCTTGATTCCGCTTGCCAATGCTTTTTCAGCTAACTTCTGACCTACTGTTTTTGAAATCGAAAGTGTTACTCCGCCTTTCTTGTCAAGATCTTTTGAAGAAGTAGCAAGAAGCGTATGTCCTTTCGCATCATCAATCACTTGGGCATAGATTGCTTTATTGCTTTTGAATACAGAAAGTCTCGGACGAGCCGAAGTTCCTTCCAGTTTTTTGCGGATCCCTTTTTTTATCCGAAGCCTTCTAACTTTAATATTTGGCATACCTTCTATTATTTAGCTGCTGCTTTACCAGCTTTTCTACGAACAAACTCACCAACATAACGAATACCCTTTCCTTTGTAAGGTTCAACGCTGCGCAACGATTTTATTTTGGCAGCTACCTGACCGATCAATTGCTTGTCGGTTCCTTCCAACGTGATAATAGGATTTTGTCCTTTCTCTTGAGTGGCTACCACCTTTAGCTCAGAAGGAACAGCCAAGATCACGCTGTGTGAATAGCCCAAGCTTAAGTCTAACAAGTTGCCTTGTGCCGTAGCCTTGAAACCTACTCCAATTACTTCTAATTGTCTTTTATAACCTGTGCTAACACCCTCTACCATATTGGCAATGAGAGAGCGATACAATCCGTGCATAGCCTTGTGTCTTTTCTGTTCGGTCGGGCGATGAACCACAATGTTTCCCTCTTCCAGGGTTATTTTAAAATCAGCATCAATGAGTTGTTTTAACTCACCTTTGGGTCCTTTCACTGTAACTTTATGGTCTGCTTCCGCAAACGTGAATGTTACACCTTTGGGAAGTTCTATCGGAAGTCTACCTATTCGTGACATGACGTTGTATAATTAATAGATATAACATAAAACCTCTCCACCTACATTCAATGCCTTTGCTTCTTTGTCGGTGATCACACCTTTAGAAGTTGACAGAATGGCAATGCCTAAACCGTTCAATACCTTCGGAAGGCGATCAGCTCCTTTGTACTGGCGCAAACCAGGTGAACTGACACGATCCAGCTTGGTAATAGCGGACTCCTTTGTCTCAGGGTTATACTTCAAAGCAATCTTAATGTTGCCTTGCTTATTGTCCGTTTCCTCGAACTTGTAGTTTAGGATGTAGCCCTTGTCAAAAAGAACCTTTGTCACTTCTTTCTTTAGGTTAGAAGCAGGCACTTCCACTACACGGTGGCGAGCCTTGATGGCGTTGCGCAACCGGGTTAAATAATCTGCAATTGGATCAGTAGTCTTCATTTCACTTTTCTTTAAAAAGCAAGCCCCATTTTTCGAACGGGGCTGCAAAGATAAATAACAATTTTTGTTATCCAAACTGTTACCCGGTTTCAACTTCGATATTCTGGGAGTTGACCTCGGTACTCAGCAACCAATAAATTTTATGCCTTTGGCAGGCTAAAACAAGCTTACCAGCTTGACTTAGTTATGCCAGGGATTTTTCCCTCACTCGCCAATTGGCGAAACTGATTACGACAAATGCCAAACTTAGCCATATAGCCCCTGGGGCGTCCGGTAAGCTTGCATCTGCTATGTAGCCTTACTTTTGACGAGCTTCTTGGAAGTTTATCCAATCCAACCCAGTCTTGAGCTTCCTTAAGCGCTGCACGCTTTTTGGCGTAGCGCTCAACCAATCTTAACTTCTTTTTGTCTCTTGCGATGACTGCTAACTTTGCCATGCTATTAGTTTTTAGTGACGAAAGGCATACCAAATGCTTTCAATAATTCGTAGCTCTCCTCATCCGTAGGTGCGGTAGTTACGAAGGTGATATCCATTCCATTAATTTTCTGAACCTTATCAATAGAAATCTCTGGAAAAATGATCTGCTCCTTCACGCCCAGTGTATAATTTCCACGTCCATCAAATCCTTTGTCATTCACTCCTTTAAAATCTCTCACGCGAGGAAGAGCGATGTTCATCAAACGATCCATGAATTCATACATTCTATCTCCTCGCAACGTCACTTTTGCACCAATCGCTTGGTTTCCACGCAGCTTAAAGTTAGAGATATCTTTCTTCGACTTGGTTGAGACAGCTTTTTGACCAGAAATAGTTGTAAGCTCTTCAACGCCTACTTCAATCAATTTCTTATCAGCTACAGCTGCGCCAATACCTTTGTTGATACAAATCTTTTCGATCTTGGGTACCTGCATTACTGACTTATATTGAAACTTCTGCTTCAGGCCAGGAACGATTTCCTTGAGGTACTTTGCTTTTAATCTTGGTGTTGCCATTACTTTATAAATTCACCTGTTTTCTTAGAAAATCTTTGAAGCTTTCCTTTGTCATTCAATTTCCGACCCGTACGAACAGCTTTACCTGTTCCCGGCTCAACCAACATCAGATTGCTGATGTGAATCGTTCCTTCCATTTTTTTGATGCCGCCTTCCGGCTTGCCGGCAGTTGGCTTCTGATGTTTGGTAACGATATTAATTCCCTCCACAATAGCGCGGCTCTTATCCGCAATGATTTCCAATACTTTTCCAGTCTTGGTTCGGTCATTGCCTGTCAACACTTTCACAGTGTCGCCTTTCCGGATGTGCAGTTTCTGCTGCTTGTTTGATTTTCTTTCCATATGATTATAATACTTCTGGAGCCAAAGAGATAATTTTCATGAATTGCTTTTCACGAAGTTCACGAGCTACCGGGCCAAAAATACGTGTGCCTCTTGGCTCATCTTGGGGATTCAAAAGAACAGCCGCGTTGTCTTCAAACCGAATATAAGATCCGTCCTTTCTTCTGATTTCCTTTTTCGTGCGAACGATCACAGCTTTTGAAACTGTGCCTTTTTTAATTTGGCTCGTAGGGATGGCCGATTTAACGGTCACCACAATTTTGTCGCCCACGCTAGCTGAACGTCTGCGCGTTCCTCCCAGCACATGCAAACACAATACTTCTTTTGCGCCACTGTTATCGGCTACTGTGAGCCTGGATTCTGTCTGTATCATGATTACTTCGCTTTTTCAACTATTTCAACCAATCTCCATCTCTTACTCTTGCTCAATGGGCGTGTCTCCATGATGCGAACAGTATCTCCAATACCGGCCTCATTTTTTTCGTCATGCGCCATGAACTTGGTTGTCTTGTTCATGAACTTCCCATAGATCGGATGTTTCACCTTTCTATCAATGGCAACCGTGATTGACTTAGTCATTTTATTACTCGTCACTCTGCCTACCTTTTCTTTTCTGAGGTTACGCTCCGCTTCCATGAAATTATTATTTTGATTCCTTTGCTGTCAATTCTGTTTTCAATCTCGCCACCAACTTGCGAGCCTCTTTAATCTTCATTGGATTTTCAATAGATGAAATCTGATGGGCAAATTTTATTTTGCGCAAGTTTTCCGTTTCACTTCCAATTTTTTCTTTTAGCTCAGCTACCGTAAGCCCTTTGATCTCGGTATTTTTCATTTTATTTCTTCTCTACTTGTTCTACATAATCTCTGCGAACGGTAAAGCGCGTTTTCAACGGCAACTTGCCATCCGCCAGTGCCAATGCTTTTTTAGCCGTTGCCATGGTTACTCCACCCGCTTCAAATATGATGGTACCAGGTTTAATAACCGCTACCCAATATTCCGGTGCTCCCTTACCTTTACCCATACGCACCTCAGCAGGTTTGCGAGTAATTGGTTTATCAGGAAATACTCGAATCCATACTTGACCTTCGCGCTTCATTTCGCGTGTAACCGCCACACGAGCTGCCTCGAGTTGACGAGCGGTTAGCCAACATGGCTCCAGTGCTTTCAATGCAAAAGATCCAAAAGCGATTTGATGCCCACGTGTGGCCAATCCCTTGGACTTTCCTTTTTGCATTTTCCTAAACTTGGTACGTTTTGGTTGTAACATGATTCGCTACTTTATAAATCTTCAATTATCTTTTTCCACCTGTTCTTCTATCGCCACCACCACGAGGTCCACCACTTCTTTCGTTGCGATCACCTCCCCTTTCGTTTCTTCCTCCGCGATCATTGCCGCCTCTTCTTCTATCTGGTCCACCAGCTGGTGCTCCTCCTTTATTTTCCCCGGTAGCATTGCTTACCATTCCGACATTCGGAGAAAGGTCACGCTTGCCATACACTTCACCCTTGAAAATCCAAACCTTGATACCGATTTTGCCATACACAGTTTGCGCTTCGGATATTGCGTAATCAATATCTGCCCGTAATGTGTGAAGAGGAATTCTACCTTCCTTATATTGTTCTGTTCTGGCCATATCAGCACCCGCCAAACGACCTGATAATTTCACTTTGATACCTTCTGCGCCAACACGCATCGTAGAAGCAATTGCTTGTTTCATCGCTCTGCGGTAAGAAATCCTGGCCTCTAATTGTTGTGCGATAGATTCACCTACCAATCTAGCATCCATTTCCGGGCGCTTAATTTCGAAGATGTTAATCTGTACATCCTTCTTAGTAAGGTTTTTTAACTCTTCCTTAATCTTGTCAACTTCCGTTCCTCCTTTTCCAATTACAACTCCCGGCCGAGCTGTATGGATAGTAATCGTAATTCTCTTCGAGCTACTGCGCTCGATAACAACTTTGGCAATACCACCTTTTTGAATACGGGCATCGACATATTTTCTGATCATGTGGTCTTCGACCAATTTGTCAGAGAAATCTTTGCCTCCGTACCAAGCTGAATCCCAGCCGCGTACTACGCCTAATCTAAAACCTACAGGATTAATCTTTTGTCCCATTATTTTGCCGTTTCTGTTGCTACTGGTTTCTTTTTCTTTCCTGCCGCCAATTCAGCTGGCATTCTATCAACTACTAACGTAACGTGGTTAGATCTTTTTCTCACCCGATGTGCCCGACCTTGTGGTGCAGGGCGCAAGCGCTTTAATATACGTCCACCGCCTACGTAGATCTCTTTCACAAACAAATCCGCCTCTTCTAACTTCACGTCTGTGTGCTTAGCCTCCCAAGCGCTAATGGCAGAAAGAAGTAACTTCTCCATTTTCGCAGAAGGGTGCATCGCATCATACTTCAATATGTTCAACGCTTTGTTAACACGCTCACCACGGATCAAATCTGCAATCAATCTCATCTTGCGAGGAGATGTCGGGGCGTTGTGTAAGTATACGGTAGAGGGACCCACCTTTGCGGCCTCCTTTACAGCTTGGATTTTAGCTCTTTTTGCTACTGATCCTTTTACTTTCTTTTCTGTTTCCATCTGAGGAATTATTTTTTAGCGCCAGGGCCTTCTGACTTATTATTACCACTATGACCTTTGAAGGTACGAGTAGGTGCAAATTCACCTAGCTTGTGACCTACCATGTTTTCAGTAACATAAACAGGGATAAACTTATTCCCATTGTGCACTGCGAACGTATGTCCGATACAATCTGGAGTAATGGTTGATCTGCGAGACCAGGTTTTGATTACTGATTTCTTTCCAGATTGCTCCATTACCTGCACTTTCTTAGCAAGGCGAGCATCTAAATAAGGACCTTTTTTTATTGACCTTCCCATATTATTTCTTTTTCCTAGCTATGATTAAACCATCTGAATACTTCTTAGGATGACGGGTCTTCTTTCCTTTAGACAACAATCCATTTCTTGATCTTGGATGACCTCCAGAAGCACGACCTTCACCACCACCCATCGGGTGATCAACAGGGTTCATGGCTACCGCACGTGTGCGAGGGCGAACTCCTCTCCAACGGCTGCGGCCAGCTTTACCGACACTTTCATTCATGTGTTCTGCATTTGAAACGGCTCCTACGGTTGCCATGCAGTTTACCAACACATTGCGCATCTCGCCAGAAGGCATCTTCAATGTAGCATACACATCTTCTCGTGCAACTAATTGAACAAAAGAACCCGCGCTACGTGCAATTGACGCACCTTGACCGGGCTTCACTTCTACATTATGTACGATTGTACCTACCGGAATTTTTGATAATGGCAGTGCATTACCAACCTCAGGTGCAATATTATCTCCTGAATACAACGTCTGTCCTACTTTTATTCCTTGAGGCGCAATGATGTATGTCTTTGTACCATCCGCATAATAAAGTTTTGCAATCCGTGCAGTACGAGATGGATCATATTCAATCGATTTTACAACAGCAGGAACACCAGCTTTGCTCCTCTTAAAATCAATCAAACGCAATTTCTGTTTGTGTCCGCCACCTATGTAACGCATGGTCATTCTACCATTCGTATTACGTCCACCGGTTTTCTTCAAAGTCACTAACAATGACTTTTCGGGCGTAGTTTCCGTAATGTCATCAAATACAGGAGCCAAGCGATGGCGAGTTCCTGCAGTTACGGGTTTCAGTTTTCTAAGTGCCATGTCAGCTCTTTATTAAACGTTACTATAAAAATCAATTACTTCTCCAGCAGCCAATGTCACGATTGCCTTCTTGTAATCAGGCTTTTTGCCAGACACCGTGCCACCCTTCGTAAAACGTGACTTGCTTTTACCCAACACACTAATGGTATTCACTTTTGCTACATTCACTGAATACATTTTCTCAACGGCTTTAGCAATTTCTACTTTGTTGGCAGATGATTCTACGATGAAACCATACTTGCCCTTCTCGTTGAGGCTTGAAATTTTCTCAGTAACCAGGGGACTAATTAAAATGCTCATTTGGCTTACTGTTTATTTTAATAGACTATTGATTGAATTAATTGAACTCTCTGCAAAAACCAAGTTGTCTGCATTCATCACGTCATACGTATTAAGTTGAGCTGCCGTGATAACTTTTGTATTACGAACGTTTCTGCTTGACAGAACCACGTTTTTATTCACCTCAGGAAGGATAAACAAGGTCTTCTTATCGCCCAAAGAAAGCGACTTCAACATTGCCAAATACTGTTTAGTCTTAGGCGCTTCAAAATTAAAGTCTTCCAAAATAGCGATAGAATTATCTTTCGCTTTATAAGTAAGGGCAGACTTTCTAGCCAACTCTTTTACTTTCTTATTCAGCTTAAAAGAATAGTCGCGGGGTGTTGGTCCGAAAATACGACCTCCACCTTTAAATTGAGGGTTCTTGATATTTCCTGCACGAGCGCCACCTGTGCCCTTTTGCTTTTTGATTTTTTTAGAGGAACCGGAGATCTCGTTACGCTGCTTAGACTTGTGAGTTCCTTGACGCTGATTGGCCAAATAGCTCTTTACGTCCAAATAGATCGCGTGATCATTTGGTTCAATGCCGAAAACCTCTGTTTCGAGGTTTACTTTGCGGCCCGTGCTCTCGCCACTGTACTTTACAACTGCTATGTCCATTACTTTTGCAGGATTATCGTTGAATTTTTTGCACCCGGAACCGATCCACTTATCAAAATAAGATTTTGCTCGGGCATGATCTTAACCACTTTCAGGTTCATTGTTTTTACTCGCTCACCTCCCATTCTACCGGGAAGTCTCTTGCCTTTGATTACACGGGCCGCAAACGAAGCGTTACCCATTGAACCCGGTGCACGAAGACGATTGTGCTGTCCGTGAGTTTGACCACCCACACCAGCAAAGCCGTAACGCTTTACAACACCTTGAAAGCCTTTACCTTTTGAAGTGCCAACTGCATCGATGAAATCACCTTCTACGAATATGTCGCCAACTTTTATTTCTTTACCCAATTCCGCGATGCTATCAAACTCAGCAGTAAAATCACGAAACTCCACCAGATTCTTCTTCGGTGTGGTGTTTGCTTTCTTAAAATGACCTTGCATTGCCATAGAGGTGTTCTTCTCTTTTTTCTCGCCAAAAGCAAGTTGAACGGCTTTATAACCATCTACTTCTTGGCTCCTTACTTGCGTAACCACACAAGGGCCTGCCTCAATGACTGTAACTGATATACTTGTGCCATCAGCACCAAATACACTGGTCATTCCTACTTTTCGTCCTAATATTCCAGGCATGATTGAAACTGTTTTACTTGTTTTTAAACCAATTTGAGGGTTTCCTACCGCAAAAAGGACTGCAAAGATAGGAACATATGGTTAGTTAGCAAGTTAGCAATTCAAAAAAAGAAAAGGTTTTTAGAATTTGTTATAAATCGTAGTTCATCTATTTGATATCCAATAACTTAACATAATTTTATTTAGGCTGCATTTATCACATCCACTAGAAAGTTTACCGTGCAATAGGGTATATCAGGATCTAAAAACGAGAAGAATATACGAATCGAACAAGCTTGGCAAATCGTCAAAAGCGAGTACTTTTCGGGCATTTAAAAAATGGCCAACTCTTCTCTACCATTAAAGTTTATCGGATTATCTCTTTTAATGATTTTGCTTTTTTGGGTAGATGTTGGTTTAGGTAGCACAAATATTGCGTTTCGAGAGGTTTTGGCGGAGCTGATAAACAAAAACTCCACTGCTGGAGTAATAATTTGGAATTTCCGCTTACCCAAAGCTGCCACGTGCCTACTTGCTGGCGCTGCGCTGGCGGCCGGAGGATTGTTAATGCAAACCCTTTTCAGAAATGCACTGGCGGGGCCGGATGTGCTGGGTCTTAGTTCCGGTGCCAGTTTGATGGTTGCTTTTGTGCTAATGCTCGGCCAAACTTCTGTAGGTTTTCTAGCAGCAGTTTCTAGTAACCCTTGGAGCCAGGTTATTGCAGCTAGTTTGGGAGGGGTGCTCGTGTTTGTGTTAATAATCGCGATTGCTCGTTTTGTACAAGACAATACCTCCTTACTAATAATAGGTCTGATGATCAGTGCTGGAACATCTTCAATGGTGGCCATGCTTCAGTTTGTCAGCAGAGCTGAAGATCTCCAGACCTTTATTATCTGGTCGATGGGTTCTGTGGGCAGCACCAATTGGCAAGAAGTAAAAATACTTGCGCTTGTTGTACTGATAGGTACTGGCATTGCGGTATCGCAGGTAAAGTCGCTAAACGCGCTTTTGCTCGGAGAAAGCTATGCCAGAAGCCTGGGAATAAACATCGCTTCTTCTCGTTTGTGGATTGTGGTATCAACAAGCTTGCTGGCGGGGAGTGTTACGGCCTTTTGCGGGCCTATTGCATTCGTTGGACTTGCTATGCCTCATTTAGTTCGATTGGCCGTCCCAACGGCAAATCACAAAATACTATTGCCCCTGGTAGCAATGGGTGGTGCCAGCATGTTGTTACTGTGTGATCTGTTAGCACACCTCCCCAATCGAACTCAAGTGCTTCCAATCAATGTGATCACTTCACTTATTGGCGCACCACTTGTCATTTGGATGATTATTCGAAACAAAAAAGTGAGCGTATGATTTCCGCACAGCAACTTTCTGTCGGTTTTCGCGCCCGAAGAAAAAAACACGGGCTGTTTGAAAACCTTGATCTGCATTTAACTCCCGGTGAGTTGGTTTGTTTTATGGGTTCAAATGGAGTTGGTAAGTCCACTTTACTAAAGACGCTTGCCGGGCTTTTGCCTCCGCTTACTGGCAAAGTAAACGCGCTAAATAAAAATGTGGCGCTGGTGCTGACTGATAAGATCACCGCCACCAACATGACGGTCTATGACCTTGTTTCCTTTGGACAATATCCCTACCTAGATTGGAGAATTTCCCTGTCACCTTCTAACATAGAAATCATAGAAGATGCCATTCGTCAAGTTCATTTAGAGTCTTTGCGAAACCGAAAACTAAGTGAATTGAGTGATGGCCAATTGCAGTTAGTTATGATCGCCAAAGCGCTGGCACAGCAAACCCCAGTAATATTATTGGACGAGCCAACGGCTCACCTCGACCTAAATAATCGGGTGGAGGTAATGAACCTGCTGCGATCACTTTCCAGAAAGTTGGGTAAATCCATTTTGGTGACCACGCATGAACTAGACCTGGCGCTACAAACAGCTGACCTTATCTGGTTGGCAACGGGCGACAAAAAAATTAAAACAGGAATTCCAGAAGACTTGGTGCTTGAAGGAGCATTTGATGAGGTCTTTCAATTCAAAGGATTCGACCTTAAAACGGGGAAAATTGAGCACGAGGCTCATCGCAAAAAAGAAATCCAACTATTGGGTACTGGCTATTCTTTTCTTTGGACAAAGAATGCATTGGAGCGATCTGGCTACAGGGTAGTTGAAAAAGCGGAAATTCAAATCACAGTCTTTGGAGAAAGTAAGACGTTGTGGAAGCTCAATGGATCGCAGTTTGAAAGCCTCGCCACTTTACTTGCAGCAATATCTATCGAATGAGATTTCATTTTGATTTTGCAAAACGAGCTGGGTGTTTCTCTTCGAAGCCAGTCGCTTGTTGAAAAAGATAGGCTGCCTCAAGCAGGGGTCCCTCATCATATAGATTTCCAATCAAAGAAATCGAGGTAGGCCGGTTATTTTTATCAAATCCATTAGGAATAGTAATAGCAGGATGACCCGTGAGGTTAGTGGCTAACGAAACGTGTTCGCCATTTGTAGGGGAGATAATGAAATCATACCTTTTGATCATCGCATTAAATTTCTCGACAAGAACTGTTCGATGTCGATTGGCTTGCAGATATTCAACGGCAGAAATAAACCGTGACTGACGCAATGAGTTGGCCCTTGATTCTTTGGTTTGCTCCGATAGCAAGCGATCTCTATGTTCACGAACCAGCTCATCAAACGAAGCACCCGCTTCTGCTCTTAGTATAATATCAAAAGCTTCAAAAGGAATGGAATCCGGCATTTTTACTTCTTCCAAAACAGCTCCTAACTCCTTGAACTTCTCCAAACTAATAGAATCATTAACCTTGACTTTAGTGGAGTCCTTTTTACTGAAAAGCTTTTTAAAATATCCAATCTTGTATCCTTTGAGCGTAAGCGGGGGATTAAATGAAAATGGATAGTCCACGACCGAACGATCCTGCTCACTATTATTTTTTCCTTTGATAACGTTGAATATGATCGCACAATCCTGTGCTGATCGGGCGATTGGCCCGGCCTTGTCCATTGACCAAGAAAGTGTCATACATCCGTCTCGACTTACTGCCCCAAAGGTGGGTCTCAAACCGGTTACTCCACAACGAGCGGAAGGAGCAATGATAGACCCCAACGTTTCAGTGCCAATGGCGAAGGCAACCAACCCAGCCGAAGTAGCTGAAGCTGATCCGGCAGATGAACCACTTGCACCTTGCTTCAGATCCCATGGATTTTTTGTTTTGCCACCAAACCAAACATCGCCTCTTGCGAGTGCACCCGAAGTAAGTTTGGCCACAAGTATAGCTCCGGCATCGTCTAGACTTTTAACTACGGAAGCTGTCTCATCAATTACTTGATTTTGATAAGGCTCAGCACCCCAAGTCGTTTTGTAGCCAGGAATAGAAAACAAATCCTTAATCCCGTAAGGAATCCCATGCAACACACCACGATCAATGCCCTGCTTGATTTCCAAATCTGCTTTTGCCGCCTGCTTCAACGCCAATTCTTCTGTGATAGTCACGACCGCCAAAAGAGTGTCTTTATATTTCTTCAGCCGATCTAAATAGATTTGTGTGAGCCGAGTTGAAGTGATTTTCCCCGACTTGATCAACACACTAAGTTCTGTTACTGATAGGAAAGCTATTTGAGTATCTGTCTCTGGCAGCGAAACCTCTTTGACTAACTTCCAATCGGATTGGCCAGCACGAGCCTTTGGAACAAAATGATCGGGTCTTGGATCAAAATAAAGTGCTGGTGCGGTAGTGAACTTTAATTTAACCATCCGCATGCTGTCATATCCCTTTCGGTTACCCGATAGATAGGTTAGCATGGTATCAATCTCTCGGTTGGAAAACTCTATTCCCAGTAATTTCTCGGCTGATTGTACATCGCTTCTGTTAATTTTTGTGGGGCTGGCGCAATGCACCAATAAAAAAGTAAGCAGAGCTAAAACAATCGAGGTTGCGTTTTTCATCCGGAAGAGAAATTTTAAACTCTCTCCACACCTAGACCTGGCTTGTCCGAACAGGTCATGATTCCATCTTTCAAAATAAACCCGCCTTTTACCACATCACGAGCGAGATCAAGACTTCCATCAAGATCAATGTATTTTGTATTAGAACAAGCAAATGCCAAGTGTAAAGCAGCTGTGATACTCACTATACTTTCGTCATTACAGCCCCAGAAAAGATCTATGTTTTCATGGAGTCCGATATCTGCAATTTTCAATCCTTGACTAATGCCTCCACATTTCATCAACTTAATATTAAAGATACCAGCAGCGCTTGGCGGTTTCACTAGTCCCATTGCACTTGCAGGCGTTAGCAAAGATTCATCTGCAGCAATTGCCTTCCTGATTTCGTCCGGCAATTTGCGCATTTCGTCAACCGCTTTTGCAGGAAGAGGTTGTTCAATCAACTCCACATCGAGATGTTTGGTCTTATTGTAGAATTCAATTGTTTTAGCCACATCATAACCCTGGTTTGCATCTATTCGGATGACGAACTTCTTTCCGAATTTTTCGCGCAGTTTTACAATTCGCTCAATATCTTCACTTAGGTCCTTACCTAGTTTAACTTTTAAAATTTTAAATCCTCGCTCATAATACTCTTGTGCTTCCCTTAGCGTGTTTTCGACATTCTTAATTCCAATTGTATTCGAAGTGGGCAATGAGTGTATCTTCTGACCCAAGTATTGAACAAGTGGAACACCCAAGAATTTCGTGAAGGCATCATACAACGCAATGTCAAGAGCCGCTCGCGCAGCAGGGCTAGCGGGGAATTTTTGCCAGACTTCAAAAGTAAGTTGATTCAACTCTCTAATATCGCGGCCCACCAAAAACTGAATATTTTTTTCCTGCAAGGCTGATTCGCATTGCTCGAAGCTTTCTCCCGTAACATATTCGCTCGGATTGGCTGCGCCAATTCCTGTTGTACCATTTTCAAGCTCTATTTCTACAAATGCATTGAGTACTTCGTCTATGGTTTTGAAGGCGATCGTATATGGCTTTGTGTTACCGAGGTCGGCAGACCATGATTTGATAGATTTTATTTTCATTTGAGTCTTTTTCGAATAAGTTTTGGGCTTCTTGAATGATGTATAACTCCAATAATTTTTATTTTGCTTCCATAAATTTTAAAAATCACCTTGTATGGAAAGCGCTGCATCAGGATGTTCCTCGATTGCTTAATTTTGATCTGAAATGCAAGAGGATTTTTTACAATTTGATCGAAGGAAGTTTCGAGAGCTACAACAAATTCCTTCTCTAATCCGCCCAACTGATCCCTATACCAATCTAGTATTTCGGCAATGTCATCAATAGCGAAATCTGACAGCTCAATAGAATAAATCACTTTCTACAGATTCAATTTGCCTTTGGACTCCTCCCATGAATAGGTTTTGATTTGACCAGATTCCAACAAATCGACCCTACGGCTAATCTCCACTTCCTGATCATTCGTAAGCTTTCCGCCCGACAATGAGTCTTCTGCAATGCTATCCCAAATGGCCTCTACCATCTCCATTCGCTCCTCTACACTTAGTTTTCTTATTTCTTTGATGTCGACCATAAATCAAATTTATAAATTTCTGTCTAGAATCAGTTACACCTGCGCAATGCTTTTATCAATCATATCCTTAAAAATAGCCACCAATTGCTGCACACCATCTTCCAAGGGAAGAATAACCGGAATACCTAATTCCTTTTCTTTCGCAGCGGCAAATATTCGTGCATCGCTTTCACTCATTTTGTGCGTGTTGATCGTGATGGCCACAGTTGGAGCTCCGTAGATTTTGATCAGCGCAATTTCATCTTGCAAATCAGCAATGTTGGCCGGATAATCCTCTAAGCCTTTATACTTTTTCCTTGCTGGATTATGCTGCAAAACGACAGCGTTGGCATCCGCGGAAACAATCCACTCTGCCCCTGCCGGGCCGCTGGGGTTGCGCAATGACGATTGTCCTTCAATGAACATGATGTCCGGCTTGGCCTCTTCCCAACATTTTACTATCGCATGCTCCATCTCACCGGAAATAAAGTCGTTCAACGTGCTGTCAAATACGAATCCATACTTAGCACCTTGCATCCAGCCCGTTTGTCCGGTATAAATCATTTCAGCGCGATAGCCAGCTTCGCGCATTGCTTCTACCAGGAATCTCGCTGTGGTTCGTTTTCCGAGTGCACAATCGGTACCCAGTACAGCAATTTTCGGACAATGCACTGATTTAATTTTACCTGACCAAAAGTGAAGGTCTTTAAATTTTTTAGGTTTTCGTACGTCAATGATTTCCAACCCACGTGACTTAGCAAAATCGGCTAGTTCAGTAATATCTGAAATGTATTCGTGCAAGCCGTTGACCAATCCATATCCATGCACCAAGGCATCTTTTAAAATAATCCTCAACGAATCGGGAATAATACCACCCTTGGTGGCCACGCCCACAATTCCGTATACAGCTTTTTCTTTACTGTTCTTTGCAAACTCATCAATGGAAGAATAGATAGGAATGTTCCTTTTTTTTCCATCCAACACCTCTCCCGCGTCTTTGCCAGGGTGCTTATCGTCAATAACACCAACAATGTTGAATCGCTCGGTGCCTCGAATAAGACCATGAGCTGTTTTTCCGTTAGAGGAATCTAAATGACCGGCTGTAATGATGATTGCATTTGACTTTTGCATAACTCGATTTGAAAATTTGAAAATTCGGTGATTTGAAAATTAAGACGCTTGTGATCAATCTCGTTTCAAAGTAACAACCGAGGTATCATACTTCAAAATAAAGTCTGTCAAATCCGGCTTACGCTTTCTCTTTCTCTTGAGTTCGTAATCATAAACTGCTCTCCCAAGATTCTTCATAAATGGATACCCAATAGTTTTGTATTCATACTTACCATCGTTGTAAACCCTATCCGTATTGGTATTGATGACAGCCGATAGCATAAACTCTACCCCGTTTTCAAAATCAACGATGTAAGCATTGTCAATCAGGTAACCGTAGGCGTCACCCACCTTATTAAAAATCCTAACGTTTTTTGGAATTGGTGTCCTATCTTCCCCATACATCAAAAATTTACAATAGGCATCATACAGGGCAGTATCCCGATAGTAGCGTGGTGTCTTGGTTTCACCGGGCAACTGAGACATATACTGCATCACAAACTTTCTATCCTCGTCTGTCAGATTGAATCTCCTTTTTGGGTCGATGGCTTCTGGAAATAGAATTGCCTTTAGAATTTCCTGCTGTTCTTGCAACGGATAAAAATTCTTGTAGGTAAAATCAAACGGCCTTCTGATCAACGAATCATTCTTAAGATATCCAACTCCCTTGTATACTTTCCTCATCGGCTGAATTGAATCTTCATTTATCCCCATTGACTGATGATAGATAACACTATCATTTCGAACAAACCGAATTGCTTCGGTATGTCTGTTTTGATCGGGAGTAAGTGGCCTTTCTAATCGATGTAAAAATCGGACGTTGTACCCTTTGCGTTTCAATACCTCGTTCGTAGCCTTTTGCCCCACAAATTCATAGAGCCGGTTAAATGCATCATTATCACTCACCACCATAATCTTCTTTGCATAGTGGGCAACGGACGGAATACTATCAACGGCAGTAGTGTCCCAATTTACCGTTTGCTGACCCTGATAGACGCTATCGTGGTACATTGCGGTGTATTTATCCAGCCGAAAACCAGTTGACCGAAGTTCATTGATCTTTTCTAACGCCAATAAAACCTGAGGCAGTTTAACAGTGCTCGCGGGGTAAAAATAGTTTGTCGAGTCTACGTGATAATAAAATGATTTAAAATTTGGCCTGTTTATTGAGTCTCTGTTGATCTGAGTATAGATAATTTGTACCTCCAAGCTATCGTTCGACAATATAGAACCAAATTCAGTTGAGTTTCGTCTCATCAGGTTTTCAAGAAATAACTCATCTTCAATCAGAGGGGAATTGCAACTTATCAGAAAACCGATGGAAAGAAAAAACAACAACTTCTTCATTGAAAAAAATATATATAGATAGGGTCAAATTAGGTTAATTTTACAATTCAAAAAATCATTTTATGAAAAAGCTACTTTTCGTGTTGATGGCAGTCGTTTCGCTCAAACTCCAGGCGCAAAGCGTTGTCGGCACTTGGCAACTCGTTGAGGAACAAACCTGTCTTCAGGTGCAGTTTGAAAAAAGCGAGACCGAAAAGGAACTTGAACAGTCGATGGGCAGCTCAAAAAATGCGGTCGCCAAGTTAATCCGCTTCGACAAAAAGGAGACTGGTGAAGAAGGTATCTTTTCGCAGGGCAACAAGAAAGGTACGGGCATGAGTTCCTTTCGCTACAACGTCAAAGGAAACGAATTGAGATTTCTGGATAAGAAATCGGGAATCATCAGCCAACGGTTTGTCATTGACGAATTGACCGAATCTACATTAAAGATCCATAATGCCATGAAAGACTGTGAGGTGAGATTTTTTTCGAGAGTAAAATAGTATATTTGGATATGGAAACAATTGCACAGCAAAAGCAAGAACTGGTTCGCATGATCGAATCCGTAAATAATCCAGAAATTCTAGATGCCGTTAAGAATTTATTGTCTGTCAGCGAAAGGGATTTAAAGATAAAACAGAAGATGATTTTTGGAGCACTTCGGTCTGAAGAGGACTTCAAAGCTGGCAGAATCTATACTCGTGAACAGGTTATAGAAAGAACGAACAGGATGAATAAATGAAATTAGTCTATTCTGAATACGCACTAGAGCAACTTCAGAGAATTTTAGAGTTTTTAGTTTACAAGCAAGAAATTCCCATTCAAAAAGCTTTAGAGATACGGGATAAAATTTTAGATAAAGCAGATACGATTATTTCCAATGCTTACACGCCTCAAAGGGAAGAGTTTTTAGAACACCTTCAATTATCCCATCGCAGAATCATCATTAGTAATTACAAGATTGTTTATACCATCAAACCTGACCACGTCTTGATCACTGATATTTTTGATACACGTCAAGACCCCGATAAGATGAAAGGCTAATTTTTATGACCGACACCGTCACTCCTCGCGACATCCGCAAACTTAAAATTGAAGAACTGAAAGACTTCTTTGTCTCGCAAGGCGACAAAGCTTTTCGCGCCCAACAAGTCTATGACTGGCTTTGGATCAAATCAGCCAAGACATTTGAGCAGATGACAAATATTTCGCTAGAGACAAGAGAGCTATTAACGAAGCACTTTGTCATCAACCACATTAAAGTTGACAAAATGCAGCGCAGCGAAGATGGTACGATTAAGAATGCAGTTACTCTCCATGATGGTCTTATCGTAGAGTCGGTTCTAATTCCCACCGAAAAACGGATCACGGCCTGTGTATCCTCACAAGTAGGTTGCAGTCTCGCATGTAAATTTTGCGCCACGGCTCGTTTAAAAAGGCAACGTAACTTGAGTGCTGATGAAATTTATGATCAGGTAGCCGCAATCAAAGAGCAAGCAGAACTATTTTACGGGCGCCCCTTAACTAACATTGTCTTTATGGGAATGGGTGAACCTCTTCTCAACTATGCGAACGTCACAGAAGCTATTTCGAAAATCACCAACCAAAAAGGGTTGGGCATGGCCACTAAGAGAATAACCGTATCAACTGTGGGCATTGCAAAGATGATCATGAAAATGGCTGATGATGGAGTAAAGTTCAACCTGGCCGTATCGTTGCACGCTGCCATTGACAAAACCCGTTCTTCGATTATGCCAATTAATGATTCCAATTCGTTGACCGAATTGGGTGAATCCCTAAAATATTGGTACCAAAAAACAAAAAGCAAAGTAACCTACGAATATGTGGTGTGGAAGGGAATTAACGACACAGAAGAACATGCACACGCATTGCTTAAATTCTGTAAGCTGGTACCCTCAAAGGTGAACTTGATCGAGTATAACCCGATTGATGATGGGGAATTTAAGCAAGCCTCAGACCAAGTGCTAACGATGTATATGAACTTGCTTGAAAGAAATGGAATAACCTGCCGGGTACGCAAGAGTCGCGGAAAAGACATCGATGCGGCCTGTGGGCAGTTGGCGAATAAAGGCTAGTGATGAAACCTTTTTATCTCTACTCCCATCTTAAAGCTAGTTTTTGCTGATCTGTTTGGAATGTTGCTGCGTAAATATCTCTTTATATTTTTTCTTTGCTGCATTGCAACTGCGTCTGTAGGGCAAAAGCTAATTAAAGGCATTGTCGTGGACTCCACCTCGCTTACCAATTTAACTGGCGTAAATGTGAAAGTAAAAAGTACCAACAGGGGCACATCAACCAACTCGAGCGGGATTTTTACACTGATGGTCACAGAAAGTGACACGCTTGTCTTTTCTTCCGTGGGCTACGCCAAAGTTGTTTTACCCGTTTACCTGGATGATGAAACAATGTTTGTCCGCATGAGAGAGGAAAGCATTTTGCTCAGAGAAGTTATTATTAAAGACCTGGGTTTTCGTATCAATCAAAAATATATAAAGTCTCCTACTCTCACCACCACTAAGCCACTCAAAGCCGGGTCAAGTGGTGGCGTTAATTTTGCCTATTTCACAAAACTTGAAAAAGAAAAAAGGAAGCTTGTTAGAATAATGGCCGACAATGAAAAAGTAAAAATCTACCTGGATGTGGTCAATGACCCTGATGTGAAAGCTGAAATATTGAATCGATGTACCATCTCCGAAGATCGATTTTATGAGTTATTAGCTGTTTTTAATGAAAATAATAGGGAAATCACTTATTCTGCCAACTCCGCCCTCATTTTGAACTCACTGTTCTCCTTCTACGAAAATGCTTCAATCAAAAAATAATTTCATCACTGGGTTAAACTACCCGATCAATTTAATATCCAAGAGCCAAATAAATTTAAAAGACCTATGAAAACTATTTGGAATACACTAACGTGGAAAAATGCAGCATTTACTGCCGCGATCATTGCTGCCAGTATGGTGAGTTGCAAAGACAGATCAGAAGATTTCTCGGATGAAGAATCAATTATGGAAAACGCATCTGTTGGCGATAATGAAGCAGATGACGCGTCACAAATTTCTTACACGGCAGAATTTGAAAACAAGAGTGGAAGAACCGAAAAATCTCTACCCGCCTGCGCAGTAGTTACCAACGACAAGGCAGCCAAAATTTTGACCATCGATTTTGGAGCCGGGTGTGTAGGTGCCTATGGCCGAACCCGCAGCGGAAAAATATTGATCGCTTACTCTACTACATTGGGTGATAGTTTATCTAATCGAATCATTACGTTTGAGAATTACAAAGTCAATAATAAAAGTGTGGAAGGCACAGTGGAGGTGAGAGATGTTTCGATCAATCCAGCCGGCAACCTTCAGTCCACTCGCAAGGTGACCGATCTGAAAATTACATTCCCAAATGGCAAATCAGTGACGATGAATGGTTCTCGTACACGGGAATGGATTGGCGGTAAAGGAGACAACGATCCTACGAACAACAAATTTAAGATCACCGGAACACTGACAGGTGTTTCTTCTACCGGGCGCTCATTCACACATGAAATAACAAGCCCCATTATCGTAGATTTTGCTTGTGCCAAACTGGGCAATTTTGCGAGGGTACAAGGTGTAGTAGAAACCACAAAAGTAGGTGGCTACGGAGATCGCAAAAGAACTGTTGACTATGGCGATGGAGCATGCGATAAAACGATTACAATCACCACTTTCCGCAGAACTTATACCGTCACGGTCGATTAAACTCAATCCGTAAAATTGAGAAGGAAAACCCTTGAGTGAATCAAGGGTTTTCTTTTTTGTAACTTTCGCCAAAGTTTGAATGCATGGAAGAACATTTTGAAAGCTCGGAAAAAGTAAGGGACTTCGTCATTGGTATGAGCGATGGGCTCACCGTACCCTTTGCTTTAGCTGCCGGGTTGAGTGGAGCCGTTAGTACAACCGATATTGTCATCACTGCGGGGCTAGCTGAAATTGCAGCAGGGTCAATTGCCATGGGACTAGGCGGCTACCTAGCAGGGCGCACCGAAATTGAACATTATGAAACCGAGGAGAGACGCGAATACGATGAGATTGTGCACAAACATGAGATTGAAATAGCAGAGACGAAAGAAATTTTCGCCCAATATGGCATCAGCGAAGATCTACAGGAAAAGATAGCCCGGGAAATGGCCAAGAAGCCCAAAGAATGGGTCGATTTCATGATGCGGTTCGAATTGGGTTTAGAGCGGCCCGATAAAAACCGAGCCCACCACAGCGCATTAGTTATCGCCATCAGTTACATCGTAGGTGGCTTGATTCCACTAAGCGCATATTTTTTTACAGAGAGCGCGCAAGAGGGATTGATCTACTCCAGCATTATAACGTTAATATGCCTTGTTGTATTTGGTCTGGTGAAGAGCAAACTGACGGGTCAACCACTACTGAAAGGCGCGATGCGGGTTACTTTGATTGGAGCGGCAGCAGCAGCGGCAGCATTTGCAATTGCTAAGGCGATTGCTTGATTCGAAAGCCACTATTCGTTAAATCAAAAAAAACACCTTTAGCCTATGAATGAAGAATACATAAATGGTTTGAGAGAAGCTTTGAATCTATCACCCGAAAACAATCCTCTTCGCTTGTTACTCGCTGATGCTTTGATTAAAGATTCTAAATTCAATGAAGCCGAAGAGGAGTTAAAAGCAATACTCATTAAAAATCAAAACCATACACAAGCCAAATTAAGTCTGGCAAAAATTTATTTCGCGCAAGGGAAATTTTCAACTTCTATTGTCATCCTAGAGGAAATCGATGAAGCCAATCCTTTAAGTGCAGAAAATCTTATTATACTTAGTAAATCACTTTTGCGTAATAATGAAGTCAGTAAAGCAATTGCCTGTTATAAAAAAAGTCTGTTATTAAATCCCTCATTAACAGACGAAGAGCTTGATCAGAGTCTGAGAAGTACCAGCGTCTCAAACAATGACGTCAACCAATTAATTGAGTCGCTGGAAGAGGGCATGAAACATTTTGAAAAACCATCCATCAATTTTAGTCATGTTGGTGGAATGCAAAAAGTGAAATCAGAGATAGAAATTAAGATAATTCAACCTCTCCTCAATCCAGACTTATTCAAAAAATACGGAAAGAAAATTGGGGGAGGCATTTTGATGTACGGCCCGCCAGGTTGTGGTAAAACTCACATGGCAAGAGCTACAGCCGGACAAATTAAAGCTAATTTTATTTCAGTTGGTATCCATGATGTGCTGAACATGTGGCTAGGAAATAGCGAAAAGCAGCTGCATGATTTATTCGAATTAGCCAGAAGACAAGCTCCGTGCATTATGTTTTTTGACGAAATTGATGCGTTAGGAGCAAGCCGAACAGATATGCGTCAGTCGTCCTCAAAAATGCTAATAAATCAATTTTTAAACGAATTAGATGGAGTAAAGAACTCCAACGATGGAGTATTGATACTAGGTGCAACCAATGCCCCTTGGCATTTGGATGGAGCTTTCAGAAGGCCAGGAAGATTTGATCGAATCATTTTTGTACACCCCCCAGACTTGGATAGCAGGGAAAGCATTTTGAAAATCCAATTGGAAGGGAAACCAGTAAGTGCTATTGATTATAAAACAATTGCCAAGAAAACAGAAGAATTTTCAGGTGCTGATTTAATGTCTGTAATTGATAGAGCGGTAGAAGACAAACTCAGAGAAGCTATTAAATCAGGTAATCCCCATCCCATAGAAACAAGAGACCTTTTAAAAAGTGCGCTGGAAGTAAAGCCCTCAACAAAAGAATGGTTTACAACTGCCCGCAACTATGCGCTATACTCAAATGAATCTGGCTCGTATGATGACATCTTGGAATATTTAAAAATTAAAAAATAGATAATGATTGAGTCACTGTTAGAGCGAGCCTCGCAATTGGTAGCATTGAGCCGTTTCAATGATGCCGAAAAACAATTAAAAGATATTCTTGCCCTCGATCCTACCAGAGTAGAGGCCATTAGCCTATTGGCCATCTGCAAATCGGAACTCAAGCAGCACGATGAAGCCATCTCATTAATCAGACAAGCCATCAGTGAACAGCCCGACAATGATTACTTTTTATATCTCCATGCTCTCTTTTCTTTCCAAAAAGAAGACTTAAAAGAGGCCAAAAAATTCATATCAAATGCAATCTCATACAATCCTTATCAGGCTGATTATTTGGGTTTATTGGCATCAATAAACTTGAATCAAAAAGATTGGCAACTAGCATTGGAAAATGCGAACAAGGGATTAGAGATTGATTCAGAAAATCTAACATGCCTAAATACGAGGTCAACGGCATTGTTTAAACTTGACAAAAAGGAAGAAGCATACTCCACTATTCAAGAAGCATTAAATCAAGACCCTGAGAATGATTATACCCACGCGAATATTGGTTGGGGTATGTTGGAAAAAGGAGACGATAAAAAAGCTTTAGAACATTTTAGGGAGGCATTAAAACTCAACCCCGAAAATGCGAATGCAAAAGCAGGCATGGTAGAAGCGCTGAAAGCTCGCTATCTTTTTTATCGACTATTCTTGAAATACGCTTTTTGGATCGGAAACCTGAAGGGTAAACTTCAATGGGCTGTTATTCTAGGTTTTTACTTTGGCTCGAGATTTCTTAGAATAATTGCAGAGAAAAATGCAGCCTTGGAACCATTCATCACTCCAATAATTGTTCTTTATACTCTATTCGCGCTCTCCACTTGGATTATTACACCGTTATCCAATTTGTTTTTGCGACTTAATGTTTATGGCCGCTATGCATTGACCGAAGAAGAGATAAAATCTTCTAACCTAGTTGGCGTTTCTCTGATCATTGGCTTATTGGGGGCAATTATGTATTTGTTCGACCCCGAAATTCTCTTTGCCATGATTGGCTTCTTTGGAATAACGATGATGATCCCATTGTCATCTACATTTATCCCATCAAAAAAGAAATCTAAAAATATTCTTGCAGCCTACGCTATCTTCTTGGCTCTTGTTGGATTTACCTCTATAGTTTTACAAGCAATTAACGGAGAAGCCGGAATTGTACCCTTGATTTACATCTTCGGGGTTGTGGCGTATGGTTGGATAGCAAACGCATTTATAATAAAATAGCGTTTACTTCTTGCTTGCATTGAAAAGCTTTTCCTTCTCTTCTTTGGACAAACTTTCATAACCACGATCAGAGATCTTGTCTAAAATAGAATCAATCTCCTCTTGAGAAGCTTTGTTAACAATGGGTGCAGCTTTTTTTATTTTGGGTTCTTCTTTTCGGTAAGTCACTTTCACTTTGGGCCGAGATGTAAAAAATCCTTTGATCCAATCTAAAGTGAGAGTAATCCACCCACCCCAATTTACGCCAGCTTGCAATTGTTTTGTATAAATGTATCCCATCACCGCCCCTCCTAAATGAGCAACATTACCGCCTGCATTGCCTCCAACTGACCCTAGCCAAGAAATCACTATATAAGCAAATGCTATGTATTTAATCTTAACGGGCCCAAAGAATAAAAGAAAGAATGTATAATCAGGAAGAAGTGTTGCAATGGCAACCAGAACTGCAAATACTGCAGCGGAAGCCCCAACCATTCCTCCATCAGGAACTCGACTGATATAAAATGGAATAGTATTATAAATAATGAGGTAAAAAACACCCCCTGCTATCGCGCCTAAAACATAAACCGCTATCAATTTATCGCTCCCCAAGTATTCAACGAATAGTTTTCCAAACCAATAAAAGGCAAGCATATTGAACAATATGTGAAAAATGCCTGAAAGGTCATGAGCAAATGAATACGTAATGATCGTCCATGGTTTTTGTAAAAAATCTATTGCTGATGCCGGAATTGCAATTTGCCTATGAATCAAATTGAATACTCCAGACATTTCAGATGCTGTTAAAACAACGAGCAAAAAAGCCATAACAAGAAACACAACAACGTTGATAACAATCAACTGTACGTGGCTATTATTAGGCCTCTGAAATGCGTTTTTAAATTCTTCGAGCATTTTATTCTTTAAAATCGAATGAACTTCAACATGATAAAACCAACAACTGCCCCTCCTAGATGGGCAACATGGGCAACTTGACCACTCACATCTGTAAGGTAGGTAAACACTCCAATTACAAGTACCAAATATTTTCCTTTCACCGAAATGGGTGGAAACATGAGGGACATTTCCCTTTCGGGAAATAACATTCCATACGCCACTAAAATTCCATAAATAGCTCCTGATGCACCCAACATCGCCCCTCCGCTAGCAGGACTCAGAAAATATTCAATGGCTACATAAATCAATGAAGCACCTATTCCTGTGACTATAAAGTACGTCAAAAAACGTTTAAATCCCCAAACCATTTCTAAATATGATCCCATAAAAGAAAGTGCCATCATGTTAAAAAATAAATGCCCCAGGGTGCCGTGAGCAAACATGTAGGTGAACAACTGATAAGGCCTAAATAGGTCTGTACCAATTTTGTATAATGCCATTCTTTGTGGTAGATAAAGTCCTGGCAAAAGCTTTTGGACGATAAAGACTGCTATACAAATAAAAATGATGTTTCTTACAAGCGGAGTAATATTAAACATGCTCTTTTCTTAACGATTAAAATGACTTTCTATCTTAGACGAGTCAAAAGTAAAAAATGTTGGCTTCCCCTCTGGAGAATAATTTGGATTCTGGCAGGCAAAAATCCGTTCTACTAGTCCGTTCATCTCTTCCATCGTTAATTTTTGACCTGCTTTGATGCACGTTCGCTTGGCAAATGCCATGGCAAGATTTTCATTGACGGGTAACTGTAGCTCCTGTTGATTTTTCTTGAACTGCTCCAACAAACCCTCCAATAATTCTATTTCGCCACCGGGTACATCTGCGGGAGTGCCCGTTACCAACAGCGCATTTTTTCCAAAAATTTCGAACCGAAAGCCCAATGCCAGAATTTCCTTCTCCATCTCCATCAACAAGGCAAAATCGGCTGCACCAAATGTGACGGTTTGTGGGAACAAGGTTTGCTGACTGGCACTTGGCGTTCCCTTAATGTTATTGGTAAATTTTTCAAACAATACCCGCTCATGGGCAGCTTGCTGATCTATAATTAGTAACCCCTGCCGCACAGAGCGAATAATATATTTCTGATGCAACTGAAAAGTTCCCGTTTCGGGTTCGGCAGAACTAGGCGCAACCGGCTTATTCATAGAACTCTCAAAACGGAGTTCCATGGTGGGTCGGGGTTCTACTTTGTCAAAAAGCCTTGAGTTCGTGCCCTCCTCAAATACCTTTTCCCAATTTTGTAGGTTCGATCGGTTGAGAGAGGTCGCAAACTGTTCGTCAAAATATTGCTCCTTGGTAAACGACTGACTGCTCAATTTGCTGGTCAAATTTACGTCTGCCTGAAAATCAAGCGCTGGCGCCAAATGGTGCACGCCCAATGCCTGCTTGACAGCTGACCAGAGCACCCCATAAACGGCTCGCTCGTCATCAAATTTAATTTCTGTTTTGGTGGGGTGCACATTTACATCGATATGTTTTGGGTCAATGTCAATAAACAACACATAAAATGGAAAACTTCCCTCCGGAAGTAGACCCTCATAAGCACTTGTTATTGCGTGGCCGAGGTAATTATTGCGGACGAATCGTTGATTCACAAAAATGAATTGTTCGCCTCTCGTTTTTCTGGCTGACTCAGGCCTTCCTACATATCCCGCAATTTTTAAAAGGGCTGTTTCTTCGCTGGCGGGTGCGAGTTGCTGCTGATAATTTTTTCCGAACAAAGCCACAATGCGTTGGCTGAGCTTGCCTGGCTGTAACTCATAGACGACTTCATCGCCCTGTAGCAGTGAGAAAGCAATCTCTGGATTAGCCAACGCCAGTCGATGAAACTCATCGATAATATTGCGCATCTCCACAGCATTGGATTTTAAAAAATTTCTCCTTGCCGGAATATTAAAAAATAGATTCTTGACACTAATACTAGTCCCTTTTTCACATGCTACAGCCTCTTGCTTTTTTACTTCCGATCCCTCCACGACCAACAACGTGCCCAAGTCATTTTGTGCGAGTCGGGTCTTCATTTCAAATTGCGAGACAGCCGCAATCGATGCTAGCGCCTCACCTCGAAAGCCCATCGTGCGGAGTGTAAATAAATCTTCCGCTTTTCGAATTTTAGAAGTAGCATGACGCTCCAAGCTCATACGGGCATCTGTTTCGCTCATACCGTTCCCGTTGTCGATCACTTGAATCAACACTTTACCGGCTTCTTTGACAATCAATTTAATATCTGTTGCACCTGCATCAATGGCGTTCTCAATCAATTCCTTCACCGCGGATGCCGGACGCTGCACCACCTCACCTGCTGCAATTTGGTTGGCAATAGAATCGGGGAGTAGGCGAATAATATCGGGCATGGACTATTGATAAGGTTAAGAAGGCCACAAGCTACAAGCCGCAAGCCGCAAGCTTCTCTGAGCATCAAGAAAAAACTGTATTGAAAACCTGCCTAGTTTTGCCTCTTCCATCCCTTTATTTTCCAATACAGGTAGATGGGCACAAACGCAAGCCCAATGTAAAGAGCTGATTTACCCCATTGAAAAAAAGCGATAAGGAGCAGCGTCATAAATAACAACACTGCCAAGCGCATGACCACTTCACTGGTCTGAGCGGAAGGCTTAGATCTTTTTCGTGCTGCTTGGAATGAACCAGCTATCCGTGAGCGGTACTCCGCATCTGATTGACTAATGCCTCGCTCCCGCTCGATTTCCTTTCTGATTCTATTTTCACGTTCTAGCATTTCATCCTTGGATGGATCATAATACCGAGGACGATAAGTAAACCGCTGATGGGTAGGTGCTTTAGTAAAAAGTGAGATTATTTTCATTGCCTTTTCATTTAAACGAAATGACGAGTAGCTTCGCAACGGCAAAGCTACAAAATCCAAACGGCCAAACAGTGAAAAAAGTTTTCCTACCAATCATCGTTAAACCAGGGCGTAAGCTCAATCGTTTTAGAAAAAAGAAAAGTGTTTTCCCCATCAAATTCACGATTTCTATCCTTTTTTTCTTCCTCCTGCTAGGCTCGCTCAATTTATCCGCGCAAGCGAGTAAACAACAATGGGTGGACAGCGTGTTTCAAAAACTTACTACTGCTGAAAAAATCGGGCAGCTTTTTATGATACCCATTTCCTCGACTGCAACCAACGAAGAAATTAGTTTACTCTCAGCAAAGCTCAAAAAATACAAGCCGGGCAGCCTCCTTATAACTCACGGAAGCCCCATTCGTCACATCAGGCTTATGAAAAAATTGCAGTCGCAGGCAAATGTTCCATTAATGACCGCTATTCATGCGGAACAAGGCATTGCATCCAGTATAGATAGCACCATTCGTTTTGCTCCACCAATGCAACTGGGCGCAATTCAAAATGAGGATCAAGTTTTTAACCTTGGCGTAGAGATAGGACGTCAGATGAAGTTACTTGGTCTACACATGAACTTATCTCTCAACGCAGACATCCATATCGCTGATGACATGTACCCCGGCACACTTCGTTATATGAGCGACAACAAACATCAAGCCACCAGAAAGTTGATCGCGCTAATGACGGGTCTGCAAAAGTCGGGGGTACTAGTCAGCGCCAGCCATTTAGGCAACCCAAAAAAAGACCGACATCTGGCCATCCAAGATAGTTCGGTAATATTGGATGTAAATAACCTTGATACGGTTGGATTCTATCCCTTTCAAAAGCTGTTGCAAAACGGGGTGGATGGAATTGTAACATCTAATTTGGATTTCGTCTTACCGGGGAAAAAGAAAGCATTGCTAGCGTCTGTTTCCGACCTATTTGTGGCTGAAGTAATTCAGAAAAAACTGGGGTATGAGGGCTTAACCATGGTGGAGATGCCCTATTTCAAAAAAGCCTCTCGGAAGAAAAGAGCCGGTGTGGCCGAACGCTTAGCCTTTGAAGTAGGCCATGATGTTCTGATTGATCCAATGGATCTTAACCGTAGCATAAAGCAGATCGCAACTGCCACCAAAAAGGACAAGCGATTACAGCTTCAACTCGACCAATCGGTCAAAAAGATATTGGCTGCAAAATATGACGCAGGACTTCACAAATTGCTGATTCCGGACGAAGACAATCTTTTGCTGAAACTCCATTCACCACAGGCCAGAACATTACAACGCCAATTGTCGGCAGCATCGATCACACTATTAAAAAATGAAAAGTCTTTGATTCCCATTTCTCTGTTGGAGAATGCCACGTTCGCATCGGTGAGCTTTGGAAAAAATGAAAACAATGAGTTCAATCATTACCTGTCAAAATATGCTGAGTTTACTAAGCATGCGGTGCTAAGTTTGAAAGACACACTGGGTCTTGGTCGGAAAGTGAATGGCTCATCAATTATTGTAGTGAGTTTGTACCCTCCTGCGAAAGGCATCACCCTACAGCTAGCTTCCATTATCCAGCGTTTGTCATTGAACCACGAAGTGATCATTTGTAGCTTTGGTGACCCCGAAGATTTGAAGTTCATTCAATCAGAAGGCACCTTGATCGCAGGCTACACTGACGATGATCAGACCCAGCAAGCGGCTGCAGAAGTTATTTTTGGAGGCCTGCCTGCCAAAGGCCAATTGCCAATCACCGTAAGCGAAGAATTGAAAATTAATGTCGGGATTCTTACCGATACACTAGACCGATTGTCTTTTGCCTTACCGGAAGAAGTTGGAATGGACACCCGCGCATTGGAAAAGATCAAAAATATAATGAAAGAAGCCATTGACGCTGGCGCCACGCCTGGCTGCCAGGTCCTGGTTGCACGCCATGGAAAGATCGTATATGAAGAAAGTGCAGGATGGTTTACTTATGACAAAAAGGAGCCGGTTAATGATGAGACGATTTACGATTTGGCCTCGGTTACCAAAGTTTCCGCCACACTACAAACAGTGATGTTCATGCACGAAAAAAGATTGATTGATATCAACAAAAAAATATCGATCTACCTCCCTGAACTCAGAGAATCAAATAAGAAAGACTTCACAATCAAAGACATCCTAACCCATCAGGCGGGCCTATGGCCATTCTTGCCCTTTTGGTCACAGACCATAAAAGACTCAACTCCGCAAAGCACGTACTACCAAACAGAACTGAGCGATGAGTATCCTTTTCCTGTAGCGGATAGTTTGTTCGCCCATAAATCGATGAAAGATTCACTATGGCAGTGGATTGTCAATGCGAAAGTGCGGGAAAAAATTCCACGCACTGCGTATGACTACCGGTATAGTGACATGGGCTTCTATATGCTGCAGCACCTGGCCGAAAAAATATTGAACCAACCTATGGAAGAATTTTTGGAGCAGCACATCTACGAGCCGTTGGGCGCCTATACGGTTGGGTATTTGCCGCGTGAAAAATTTCCTCCTTCGCGAATCGCCCCAACGGAAAACGATCAGCTTTTTAGAAGGAGATTGTTGGTGGGGTATGTGCACGATCAGGGCGCGGCAATGCACGGTGGCGTTGCAGGTCACGCGGGACTTTTTGGCACAGCTAATGATATGGCTAAGCTGGGTCAAATGTGGCTGCAAAAGGGTAGGTATGGTGGACAACAGTTTTTTAAACCCGAAACCCTCGACCTATTCACTGCCAAACAATATGCAGACAGTCGAAGAGGTTTGGGCTGGGATAAACCTGTGGTAAACGATCCTGCTGGCCCCACTTCCATCTATGCCTCATCACAAACATTTGGCCACACAGGCTTTACCGGAACGTGTATCTGGGTGGATCCGGAATTTGATTTGGTCTATGTGTTTTTGTCTAACAGAGTTTACCCAGATATGAACAACAACAAGATTCTAAACGCGAACATCCGTCCCCGAATTCAGGATTTGATTTATCAGTCGATCTTCAACTATTCGGCAAATCAACGATAGCCTTTACTAGTAGAATATAAACTGTCGTTGCGAGTACTTGCGATGGCAAGGGAGGTGGCGCCAACCCAAAACCATCATCCCGAGTACCTGCGATGGAAAGCGGACCGGCACGAAGCGATCCCCAAGCACGTCAATGCGAACAACTGCCGGCAGGCAGTGATGGGGTGAAATCTCCCTTTAGAAGCCTGAGTTACAAGAATGGAGATTACTTCGCCCCGCACAGAAACCCAACGCTCGGTGCTCGCAAAGGCGAAGACCGAACCCGAAACTTTTAGCCAGCCAACTCGGTTAAAGAGTTTATTATATTTAACCCTTGGCAAATCCACCTTGAAATGAAGACCATGAAAATAGGCATTGTATGTTACCCGACATTTGGCGGCAGTGGTGTGGTAGCCACCGAGTTAGGAAAGGCCCTGGCCAAGGAAGGTCACGAAATTCACTTTATCACGTACAGCCAGCCCAGCCGATTGGATTTTCTCAACGAGAATCTTTTTTACCACGAGGTAGACTTTCGATCGTACCCCCTCTTTGAATATGCCCCTTACGAACTCGCACTCGCGAGCAAAATGGTGAGCGTAGTAAGAAATGAAAAACTTGATTTACTACACGTCCACTACGCTATACCACATGCCTCCGCTGCCTACATGGCGAAGCAGATCTTGAAAACAGAAGGCACCTACATCCCAGTCGTCACCACTCTTCATGGAACGGACATAACGCTGGTGGGCAAAGATCCCTCCTACGAACCCGTTGTTACCTTCAGCATCAATCAGTCGGATGGTGTGACATCTGTATCCGAAGATTTGAAAAAAGAGACCTACGAGTTTTTTAAAATCACCCGAGACATTGAAGTGATCCCCAATTTTATCGATCTGGAAAAATTCAAAAAGCAAAAGAAAGATCACTTTAAAAAGGCCATTTGCCCCAACGGAGAAGCGCTGATCGTGCACACGTCTAATTTCAGAAAGGTAAAACGCATCAAAGATGTGTTAGATATCTTTTACAATATTCAAAAAGAGATTCCAGCCAAACTACTGATGATTGGTGATGGCCCGGAAAGAGCCAAGGCTGAAAAACAAGCGCATGATTTAGGCATAGCTCACGATGTCCGTTTTTTGGGTAAACAAGAGGCTGTAGAAGAAGTTTTGTCGGTAGCCGATTTATTTCTGATGCCCTCAGAAAAAGAAAGCTTCGGCCTGGCAGCCTTAGAAGCAATGGCCTGCGAGGTACCGGTTATTTCCTCTAATACCGGAGGATTACCAGAACTGAATGTTCAAGGCATTACCGGTTTCATGAGCAATGTAGGCGATGTTGAGGACATGACCCGAAATGCGCTGCATATTTTAGACAAAAACAACCTGCCCACCTTTAAAGCGAATGCACTAAAAAGAGCGAAGGAGTTTGATATTTCCAACATTCTACCTCTCTACGAAAATTACTACCACAAAATTCTTGAAAAATCAGCGCAGAAAGAGACGGTTTAGCGATTTTTGTTGACTCTTTTTTGCACGATAATTAAATTTGGGAAAACCAAGCGCAGTAGTCATGGAAACTGCTCCCAAACCCCAACAAAAAGGCTCTAAAAAGCTGTTTAACAATCCGGTAATAGAGAAATTAAGCCGGACCCATATTGCTGTACCACTCCTGCTTTTTTTTGTTTACTCAGCTGTTCTACTCTATTGGAGTGCGCAACAAACAAGTCTTTCGCTGGGCATTTCCGTAGGGATGTTTGCTATAGGATTTTTTGTTTTCACCTGGGTTGAGTATCAGGTGCACCGACATATTTTCCACATGGGTACTCACACCACTTGGCGTAAAAAAGCGCAGTACCTAATTCACGGTGTGCATCACGAATTCCCAAAAGACAAGGATCGACTGGCCATGCCACCTCTCGCCAGCCTTATTATTGCTACGTTGCTTCTATTGCTCTGCCGCTGGCTGATGGGCGATTATGGGTTTACGTTTATGGCTGGTTTTATGGTAAGTTATGCCAGCTATCTGTGGGTTCATTATCTGATTCACGCTTACCCTCCTCCCAATAATTTTTTAAGAATATGGTGGATCAATCACAGCATACATCACTATAAGAATGGCACAGGCGTTTTTGGCGTAAGCTCACCCTTATGGGATTATTTATATGGAACAATGAAAATCGATGACAGACGAGCCCAAACAGATCGGATTGCTGAATCTGATTCTAAAAAAGCCGCGTAATTCTAAAAGTGGGTAGAATCGTAAACAAAAAAAGCCACATCAAGCGGCTGGATAAACCCTTCAAAAAAGAAAGAATTTAGATTCTGGAAGGTTTCACCTCTTTTGTTTGGTGTGCCTTTGAATAAGTAGGGCAAGTGTAAGAGCTACAAGCAGAAACAAGCATTGCTGCTACAACTACCACTAATAATAACAAAGTTGATTTTTTCATTTTGAATTTGATTAAAGCTTACACAAATGCAGACAATCTCCGAGTTAAAATATGGTCATTAACGGCTAAATCCCTAGCCCAGTTCCATAAACCAACTATTTTTTCGGGCAAGAGACATCTGCAAAACAAAGTTTAGCAAGATGGAAACAGAATAGACAATTATTTGGTTAATTAGCCATCGAACAGATGTAATTCAAGGTTCAATATTCAAAAGTTAAAATTCAAGGTTCAAAATTAAACTGTAAGACTCAAGGTTTAAGATTGGAAAATCAAAGAGCAAAAATCTAAAATCGTAAATTGTATATTTTAAATCCTCAAATCACTGCATGCTCGGCCATCGTTTCTCTAAGTACACCCCGCCTCCAGATAGCGAAAAAAGCGACTTTGAGCGCCTGTTAAAAGTTTTCATGCAGTTGGTGTTGATTACTGCCGGCAACGTGGGTGAGGCACTTCAATGGCTGACCGAAGTAGATAAGCAATATGGCCTTTCGAACGACCAATATGGCATCGGTGATTTTATTGAGGATTTAAAAAAGAATGGGTACATCTCTGATGCCGGCCCGGATGGCGAATTCAAATTGAAAGCCAAGGGCGAACAAAACCTGCGGCAGTCTGCATTGGAAGAGATTTTTGGCAAGTTGAAAAAGTCAAAAGGAGGGGATCATAAAACACACCATAGTGGTCGAGGTGACGAAGCTACGACTGACAGGCGCGATTATGAATTTGGGGATTCAGTAGAACAAATTTCAATGACCGACTCATTGAGAAATGCTCAGATCAATCACGGCTTAGATGATTTTAGAATGACGGAAGGTGATCTGGAGGTATTGGAAAGCGAATTCAAAACACAGACCTCTACCGTGCTGATGATAGACATTTCTCATTCCATGATTTTGTATGGCGAAGACCGGATCACACCCGCTAAAAAAGTGGCCATGGCACTGGCGGAATTGATCAAGAAAAAATATCCCAAAGACACACTGGATATTTTAGTGTTTGGCGATGATGCTTGGCAAATCGAAATAAAGGATCTGCCCTATTTGCAAGTCGGCCCTTACCACACCAATACGGTGGCTGGTCTTGAACTGGCCATGGACATTTTAAGAAGAAAGAAAAATGCCAACAAGCAGATTTTCATGATTACCGATGGCAAACCAACTTGCATTAAGCAAGGCATCAAGTATTACAAAAACAGTTTCGGCCTGGATCAGAAAATACTAAATCAAACGCTAAGTCTCGCTTCACAGCTTCGAAAAATAAAAGTGCCCGTCACCACATTTATGATCGCCACCGATCCCTACCTTAAAGCCTTTGTTCGTGAATTCACCAAAGCCAATAATGGCAATGCCTATTATAGCAGCTTGCAAGGTTTAGGCAACCTGGTATTTGAGGATTTCAAAAAGAACCGTACCAAAAATCTTTAAAATAGCTATCACGCATTCTAAATTCCACCTTCTATCTTCTGACTTCTATTTTCAATGAAAGACCACAAAAACATTAAAACGCTCGCTCAATTAAAATCAGCTGGCTATAAATTCAAAACGATCAAAGACGAACTGCGTGCTAATCTGATCGCAAAATTAAAAAACAAAGAAAGCGTGTTTGAAGGCATCTGGGGCTACGAAGAAACTGTAATTCCTGACTTGGAAAGGGCCATTTTAGCAGGGCACGATGTAAATTTGCTAGGTCTGCGCGGACAAGCAAAAACACGTTTGGCGCGGCTGATGGTAAATCTGTTGGATGAGTACGTGCCAGTGATTGAAGGCTCAGAGTTGAACGATGATCCATTGCACCCGATCTCCCGATTCGGAAAAGACAAAATAGCGGAGCTGGGTGAACAAACACCCATAACGTGGCTGCATCGCGATGAGCGCTATACCGAAAAGTTGGCAACGCCTGATGTTTCGATTGCCGATTTGATCGGTGACGTAGACCCGATCAAAGCAGCCTCCTTGAAGCTACCCTACTCTGACGAGCGTGTGATACACTTTGGACTGATACCTCGTTCGCACCGCTGTATCTTTGTGATCAACGAACTACCCGATTTACAGGCGCGCATCCAAGTGGCACTCTTCAATATTTTGCAAGAAGGCGACATTCAAATCCGTGGTTTTAAACTTCGCTTGCCACTGGCCATTCAATTTGTGTTTACGGCCAATCCAGAAGATTATACCAACCGAGGCAGCATTGTGACACCACTGAAAGATCGAATTGACAGTCAAATCATCACCCACTATCCAAAAACACTTGAAATAGGAAAGAAGATCACCCAACAAGAAGCTAACATCTGCGAAGAGCAAAGTAGGATTGTTTCAGGCGTAGAGATCACTAAAGATTTGGTGGAACAAATTGCGATTGAGGCGCGCAAGAGCGAATTTGTTGATGCGAAGAGCGGGGTTTCTGCCCGGCTCACCATCTCAGCTTATGAGAGTTTAGTGGCAGCTGCCGAGCGTAGAGCAATTATCAACCAGGAAAAAAATACTAATATTCGGATCTCTGACTTTGTTGGAGTGGTACCATCTATTACCGGCAAGGTAGAATTAGTGTATGAAGGCCAACAAGAGGGGCCGGGTATTGTTGCTCAAAACTTAGTGGGCAAGGCGATTCGTTCTCAATTTCTCAATTACTTCCCTGACCCGGATAAATTCCGAAAGCAGAAGGAAAAGAGTCCTTATAAAAAAATCACCAATTGGTTTGGTGACGGGAATACGATTGATCTGCTTCACGACATGGGCAATGCCGAGTACGAAAAATCGCTAAAGGCGATACCCGGTTTAGCTGATTTGATCAATGAGTTTCACAAAGGCCAAGAAGCGCCACTGAAACTATTCTTAATGGAGTTCGCGTTACATGGGTTGGCCGAATTTAGCCTGATTAGTAAACACAATTTATCTAGCGGTCTTCAATTCAAAGATTTATTGAGCAGTATGTTCACCATGCCCAAGTTTGATAAGGAAGACACCGATGAAGACGATGAAATGCTTGGAGGAAAGCAAAATTGAACTCTAGATGAGCCTTGCCAATGGAAGCTCAAATTCTGGAAGCACCTTGTCCCCGTATAATTTATTGTGAAAGCCTATGATCTCTGTGACCGGCTCATTGGGCATATAGATATAGGATTTTTGCTCGATAGGGTCTATCAACCAAGCTAATGAACAACCATTGGAAAGCCATTTTTCCATTTTGTCTTTCAATTGGCTTAACTTATCTGATTTAGAACGCAGTTCGATGATAAAGTCCGGACAAATAGGGGCAAATTTTTCCTGCGATTCTAAGGTCAATGCTTCCCATCGATCCTTTTTAATCCAAGCTGCGTCTGGCGAGCGCATCGATCGATCGGGCAAAATAAAACCACCCGATGAGTCAAAACCCACGCCCAAGTTGGAATGGGCTTCTACCCAAGCTCCAAAAATGCTGTTTAAAATAAAATTCTTATTGCTTGAAAAGCTTCCTGCGGGAGACATAATGATAAGTTGGCCAAGTTCATCTCTTTCAATTCGCAATTCTTTATTGGCTGAACAAATTCTGAATAACTCATCGTCTGTTAAGCTATCCTCTTTTGGAATAATAAGGGTAAGAGCATCCATACATCAAATTTAAAAAATATAACTTTCTTTCAGAATAATTAGTTAGCTGGGTAGATATGAAGAATTGGGAAGCTGTAAAAATGGATGAGGATCAGCTCCTCCAATTAAAGAGATTGACGTGCCAGAGTGAAGGCCTCCATTTGGAATTCAAAAAAAGAGCAACCCATCCCGAAAAAATTGTTCGGGAAATGATCGCTTTCGCCAACACACATGGAGGAACTATTCTTATTGGCGTAGATGATGATGGCAATATTTCTGGATTAAAGTATCCTGAAGAAGAATGGATGGGTGTCTCCACGTTACTGGCAACCTGCAAGCCCCCCATCCCTTACCATCTCTCGCTAGTAGCTATTCCCGACCATCGTTTCATTATTCGACTTGATGTTTCAGAAAGCGACAGGCGCCCCCATCTTTACAGCGGCAGTGACGGCTTAGCAGAAACATATGTTCGCGTGAGAGATATGAGCATCAAGGCTAGCACAGAAATGGAAGAAATTGTACGGAGACAAAAAAAGAAAAAAGACATCAAGTTTGTGTACGGGGAACATGAACAACAGTTGATGAAATACCTGGCTGATCAAAAAACGATTACGCTACCTCAATTTCGTGAGCTAACGGGTTTGAATCGCTTTAAGGCCTCTCGCAAACTTATCTTGCTGGTATTGGCAGACGTACTAAAAATCGAAGCTACCGAGAAAGGTGATCTGTACGCAAGAGCATAAAGAATCTGTTTGATAACAAAAAGATCAACCCAAATCTTTGCTTTTCTCCGTCCGCTTTGTTTAGTTTATCGCATCGAACTGATGTCGCGAAGAAACGTTTCATACCTACCTCACCGGCAGGTAAACTTACAAGGTCTTTTCAATACCATTGTGAGAAACGTATCTCCGCGATTTTTATTTATACTCCGTAGCTTTAGCGAAGGAGTATTGTATTTTAATTGAAAACTAAGCCAGTACATCCCCTTCCATGAGCAAACTAAAGAAAGACAAGGACCAGCCTGCCGGCCCGCCTACCGAAGATGTTCGGAGGGCAGGCAAGGCCGGAAAAAAAATTTTCGTTCTCGACACTTCTGTTATTATTTTCGAACACAATAGTATCCTCAACTTCGATGAACATGACATTGGGATTCCAATTACGGTTTTAGAAGAATTGGACAATTTTAAAAAGGGAAACGACACTAAGAATTTTGAAGCTAGAGAGTTTATACGTCTCATTGATAAGTTGGCGAAGGATCAAATGCTGCACCAATGGAATCCTATCAATGGAAAGGGAAAAGGAAACTTTAAAGTGGTAATGGATACAGGCGGCACTGGTTCGCTAGACGCCAACAAAGTATTTAATGAAGACAAGCCTGATCATAGAATATTAAATGCAGCCCTTGTATTACAAAAAGAAGAAAAGGGGCGCAAAGTAATTCTCGTTTCTAAAGATATTAACCTCCGCCTAAAGGCAAAAGCATTGGGGTTGACAGCTGAAGATTATACAACGGGTAAAATTCAAAATATCAGCTCGCTCCATACAGGGCGCACTACACTGGACAATGCTACCTCTGAAGCGATTGACCTTATTTATGAAAAAGGGTATTGCCCCCCGGACGAAGTGTTGGGGAAGCAAAAGCCGCTGAAAAACCACTACTATATTTTGCGCAACGGAAAAAAATCGGTGCTGGCATTTTATAACTCTGCCAATGGCATGGTCGAACAAGTGGAAAAGAGAACAGCATACGGTGTAAAACCGCGTAACGCAGAACAGGCCTTTGCCATTCATGCAGTATTAAAGCCAGAGATCAAGCTGGTTTCGATACAAGGTGTAGCAGGAACTGGAAAAACATTGATCGCATTAGCAGCAGCACTCGAGCAAAAAAGAGAATACAAGCAAATCTATCTCGCCCGACCAATCGTGCCACTCAGCAATAAGGATATTGGGTATCTACCGGGAGATATCAAATCGAAGTTGAATCCCTACATGGAGCCGTTGTGGGATAACTTAAAGTTTATCCAAAATCAATACAGCGAAAGTGATAAAGAGTACGCCAAGATTACCGAGATGGTGCAAAATGAAAAGCTGGTAATTACTCCATTGGCTTACATACGCGGCCGCAGTCTTTCAAATATCATTTTCATTGTAGACGAGGCTCAAAACCTGACACCGCACGAAGTAAAAACCATCATCACTCGGGCGGGTGAAAACACAAAGATTATTTTCACAGGTGACATCCATCAAATTGATACGCCTTATCTGGATTCGCAAAGTAATGGGCTGTCTTACATCATCGACCGACTCAAAGACCATGAGTTGTATGCCCACATTACCCTTGAGAAAGGTGAGCGTTCAGAACTGGCCAATTTGGCGAATGAGCTATTGTGATTAAGGTGCATAAACCCAAATTATGCGTTAGGAATGCATAGTTTGCCCAGGGGGTTGACGATCCGCCTGAGGCGGATGTCAAGGTTAAACCTCGTGACGCTTGCGGTCAGAGTCAGACATTTATCGTCTGACCTGACAATGAAAATCACCAACTTGGTTTTCTTACTTGGGGCTAAATCGTTGATTTTCAATCGTCAATTATGCAATGCTGACAGTACCGTCAGCATTGCATAATCTGGGTTTATGTGCTTCAAACTCTTCTTTAAACACCTTTCTCAGTCTAAAAAACTAAGTTATGTGCGGGATCACGGTGTGATGATTGGGACAAGAATGCGCGATGAACGAAAATTATTCTTGTATATGATCAAGGACTTCATTGTGGAAGTGGTTTATAAAGACGACAATATGGATGATGTTGCCGAGTGCCTCGGCACATTCAATAGCCCAAACCGCTAGAATCGTTACTTGGAAAGAGAGTTTAAAACGCCTTTTAAAACCAGTACTCTTTTGCAAAGTAGAGTTAATGCTATTTTGTAAAACTCAACATATGCTGCCCAGGTAATGATTCTGCGCGGCCACCTCCAATAGTTGCCTTCGTCCAATTGAAACTTAGCTTAAGAGAGGTATCGGTTACTTCTACGGTCATCTCGGTTCCATCTTCACGCTTAATCTTCTTGCCCTCTGTATCTACAAAAGACCAACCGCCCGATGCGAGCCATAGGCCTTTGCCATTGGTGGTAGTGTAACCAGAAGCACTGAAAGTGACAGACAAGCCCGAATAGGTGGCCGTTTTATCTACACCCTCTACTTGTGCGGTTTGCATATTCCATTTACCTGATGTCAGTTTTGCCTTTACTCCAACTTGTGCCGATGGAGTAGGCGCAGGATCACCCCCTCCTCCACAAGCCGCAAGTTGAACGAGCAAAATCAGGGTGGCTAAACTCGCCATCAAAGTAGGGAATGCAGTAGTGTATATTCGTTTTTTCATGGTGCTTGTATTCACGGATGTTATCATTGCTTCTATTTCTTCACAAACTTGATCTGATGAATTTGGTCTCCATGCTGCACTCTCAACACATACATTCCTTGGAGCAGATGCTGAACAGATGCGGTATACGTAGAAGTTTGCTTGTCAAGAACTATCCCGACTGAACGACCCGTCATGTCGAAAAGTTGATAGTTTTTCAGTTGACCAACAATGCCCCGCAATTCAAGTTCAACATCCACCGGGTTAGGCAAAACATAAATACCCGATTGTGTGGTGGGCACATCACCCGTAACGATGATGGGGTAATCAGTCGAGAACTCGCTCAAGCAATCATCTGCTTTTGCTTGTACTTTGTACACGCCCAGTGTGGTAACAGTAAGCGTTGTGTTAGTAGCATTAGCTATCGCGGTGCCATCTATAAACCATTGGTTGCCTGCGGTGGCACTGGAAGTAAGGGTAATGGTTTCCGTATTTAAGCCACTGGCTGTGATGATCGGCTTGGCTGGCTTGATGCAGAAATTTCTCTCTACACCAGGTGCTGGATTGAATGATGCATTGCCGGCCTGATTAGCTATAATGGTAGCACGACCCGCTTTGACCAACGTCACCTGACTACCGCTGATAGTAATTTTATCTGATGTGGTTGAATAGCTCACCGCTAAAGAAGAGGAGGCCACGGCCGTCAGTGTGAACGCAGCATCTCCCAAGGTTCGGTCTGGCAGTGTATTGAATGTAATGGTCTGCGAAGCCTTATTGATTGTGAGTAACTGCGGCACAGCAGTGGCAGCCGCGAAGTTTGCATTGCCTGCCTGACTGGCGGTGATCGTGGTAGTTCCCGCTCCTACAATCGTCACCGTGCTGCCGCTCACCGTGGCAACAGATGTATTGCTGCTTGCGAAGCTGACTGTTAAACTC